>PPYF01114140.1_pt1 | contig 42450 bp, 27 predicted proteins | sample 1559871 | NCBI WGS metagenome assembly PPYF01 (sample SAMN08240021, study PRJNA423297) | Human gut metagenome, whole genome shotgun sequencing project.
TCTTGGCTGTATCCTTCCCACTACTAGGGCGGATTAGGAACTTTCATCCATTAGTGACGTGCGCCGCAAGGCGCACTAAGAAAAAGGTGTCGGAATAAGAATTCCGGCACCTTTTGCGTACACAGAGTTAAAAATTAATCTTCTAATTTTTTAGCTGCTTTTTCCATAAAAGGTTCACTGGCAACGATGAATCTTTCGTGAGTACCGATTCCAACACGTCCTTTGTTATCAGTTACTTCTACATGGAATACCAGACGTTTGCGGTCGATCTCTGTTAAGGAACAATGACATTTGATCGTTCCACCAACTGGTGTTGCGGAAACATGCGCAATGTTTAAATTTGTTCCAACAGTAGTCTGTCCTTCTTCAAGTTTTCCAGCTAGTAGATTAACTGCAGACTGCTCGATCAAAGAGATCATGGCAGGTGTGGCATAAACAGGAAGGCTTCCGCTTCCCCATTTCTCAGCAGTGTTTTCTGGAACTACTTCTTCTGTTAATTCGATTTCGTCTCCAACATGAATGTTCATAATTTTCTCTCCTAAAATTTTAGTTTATATGTATATCTTTAGTATAGCAAAGTTCGTTAAAAATTCCATAGTTTTTTCACATTTTTACAAAAAATTGCACAAGGAAGAAAGACTGGACTCGATTTAAAAAATAAGGTATGCTATTGGTAAATTGGAGGTGCTTGGTTTGAAATTATATTTGATCAGACATGGAGAAACAGATTGGAACAAGGAATTTAAGATTCAGGGAAGTTCAGACATCGAATTGAATGAATATGGAAGAGAATTGGCATTTATTACGCGAGAAGGTCTTAGACATATTCCATTTGATATCGCATATACCAGTCCGTTGAAACGTGCGAAGGAAACAGCAGAGATCATTCTTGGAGGCAGGAATATTCCGCTATATGAAGATAAACGGGTTCAAGAAGCGTGTTTTGGATCGTTTGAGGGTGCAACGTTAAAGGAATTGAGAGAAAGACAGGATCCATTTCTCAAATTCTTTGATGCGCCAGAAAAATTTAAAAAAATTGAAGGATGTGAGACACACGAAGAGGTGATCGCAAGATCATCTGATTTTTTCAATGATATGATCTTGCCAAATGAGAGAAAATATCAACATATAGCAGTATTTTCTCATGGAGCATGGATCCACAGTTTACTTACATATATTTATCAGAGAGAGATTAAGGAATACTGGCATGCGCCAAGACAGGAAAACTGTGGTGTGACAACGATCCAGATTGAAGATGGTGTCTGCCATGTATTAAAGGAATCAGAGATTTTCTACAATAAAGATGGAGAATGATATATGACAAAAAGACAATTTATGGAGGAGTTAAGATCTTCCTTAGAGGGAATGGTATCACAGGCAGTGATTCAGGAGAACATGAATTACTATGAGGATTATATCAATGAGCAGATTCGAAATGGAAAGAACGAACAGGATGTATTGAATGAATTAGGAAGTCCGAGACTGATCGCCAGATCGATCATTGATGCCAAAGGTGAGGATGATGACTATGTACAGACAGAGTATTACGAAGAGGACCAGGATGAAGGAACACCAGAAGATATGTTTGGTGGTAACACACATATTTTTACGATGAATTCTACAAAGTTCAAACTTGGATGTCTTCTGTCAGTGATCATATTTATTTTTATCATTTATTTACTATTTCATGTATTTAGTGCAATGATGGTTGTGTTAGGCCCCGTGATCATTATCGGTGTGATCGTAGCTTTGATCATGAAGATCACAGGAAGGTAAGGAAACAAAGAAAGGAATCAATATGGATATAAATGAAGAAGCATATGCGATACAGGAAGAAGTGGTCGAATTTCGAAGAGCACTGCACCGTTGTCCTGAGATAGCATTTCATGAAACGATGACGATGGAATATATCAGAGAACATCTGGAAGAATGGGAGATTTCTTATAAGATTTTTGATCCATCAGGAATCATTGCAGTTGTTGGCAATGGCAAGAAGGAAACGATCGCATTAAGGGCAGACATGGACGCATTGGAAGTACAGGAAGAGACAGGACTTGATTTTGCATCTTTGAATCACGGATGTATGCATGCATGTGGACATGATGGACACACAGCAATCTTACTTGCAACAGCAAAGATATTGAAGAAACATGAATCAGAACTTGACCGCAGAGTATATCTTGTATTTCAGCCTGCGGAAGAAACCGCAGAAGGAGCCAGATTCATGTTGAAGACAGGAGTTTTGGACAGTGTGAAACGCATTTATGGAATCCATATTTTTAACGGTATACCGTCTGGCAAGATTTCACTGGAAGCAGGCCCAAGAATGGCAGCGACAAACTGGCTGGCAGTTCATTTATACGGAAGATCAGGACATGCAGGGAAACCACATGAAGGGATTGATACTGCAGTGGCAGTATCTTCCATGGTTATGAATTTTCAGAGCATCATCAGCAGGAATTTAAATCCATTAGATCCAGCAGTTTTAACGATCGGAAAGGTCGAAGCCGGGACAGCGAGAAATGTGATCGCAGGGGAAGCAAAGATCGAAGGGACTGCAAGAACATTTTCCAGACAAGCTCAGGAGATGATCGAGCACAGAGTCAAAGAGATCGCGAAAGCCCATGAACAGATGTATGGAGTAGATGTTTCGGTTGATTTTCAACAATCAAGCCATGGGGCACTGATCAATGATCCGGGTGTTGTAGAAGATGTCATGGAGAAAGCAGGGGAAGTCTTTGATCCGTCAGAGTTTACCCATGTTGAAGCAATGATGTTAGGAGAAGATTTTGCAAATTATCTGGAAGAAATGGATGGATGTTTTGCATTTATCGGTGGCGGCGACCACCCTGCAAACCATCATGGAAAGTTTGATTTTGATGAAAAAGCATTGATCAGTGGTGTCCGTCTCATGCTGACATTTGTAATTGTATAGGATATAGTTCATGAAAATCAGTTGTAGACAGGAACAACATATGATATAATCAAAAACCAACAGAAACACGTATATTTAATAGAAGAAAAGGTAGGGAAATATGAATTTAGTATACCACAGTACAAGAAATAGTGAAGAAACAGCAACCGCCTCTGAAGCTATTTTAAAAGGATTAACAAGCGATGGAGGATTATTTGTACCAGACAGCATTCCAAAATTAAATGTATCGTTGGAAGATCTGACAAAGATGTCCTATCAGGAAATTGCTTATGCAGTCATGAAAGAATTCCTTACAGATTTTACAGAAGAAGAATTAAAGACATGCATTAATAATGCATATGACAGCAAATTCGATACAGAAGAGATCGCAGTGACAAAGAAAGTAGATGGAGCATATTATCTGGAATTATTCCATGGAGCAACCATCGCATTTAAAGATATGGCATTATCTATTCTGCCACATTTACTTGTAACATCAGCAAGAAAGAATAATGTAAAGAATGAGATCGTGATCTTAACAGCAACATCCGGAGACACAGGAAAAGCGGCTTTAGCAGGATTTGCAGATGTACCGGGAACAAAGATCATCGTATTCTATCCAAAGTCTGGAGTCAGCCCAATTCAGGAAAAACAGATGGTAACACAGAAGGGTGACAATACATACGTGATCGGAATCAAAGGAAACTTTGATGATGCTCAGACAGGTGTTAAGAAGATGTTCTCTAACAAAGAGTTAGCGAAAGTGATGAATGACAACGGATTCCAGTTCTCATCTGCAAACTCAATCAACATCGGACGTTTAGTACCACAGGTTGTATATTATGTAAAGGCATATGCTGATTTATTAAAACAGGGTGCATTAAAGGCCGGGGAACCTATGAATGTAGTCGTTCCAACAGGAAACTTTGGTAATATTCTAGCTTCTTATTATGCAAAACAGATGGGTATTCCAATCGGCAAATTTGTCTGCGCATCTAATAAGAATAAAGTATTATTTGATTTCTTTGAGACAGGAAAATACGATCGCAACAGAGAATTCTATGTTACAACATCTCCATCTATGGATATTCTGATCTCAAGTAACTTAGAGCGTATGATCTATAGAATCGCAGGAAATGATGCAAAACAGTGTGCCAAATTTATGGCAGCATTGACAAAAGACGGTGAATATGTGATCACAGATGCCATGAAAGCAGAATTATCTGAGTTCTTTGGAGCTTTCGGAAGTGAAGAAGAAACAGCAGTGAAGATTAAAGAAGTCTATGACAAAGAAGGATATGTGATGGATACACATACAGCAGTCGCAGCAGTTGCATATGACAAATATAAAGCAGCGACAGGAGATGACAAGACTCCAACAGTGATCGCTTCTACAGCAAGTCCATACAAATTCACAAGAAGTGTTATGGATGCGATCGATCCAGCATATGATGCAGAAGATGACTTTGAATTAGTTGATGAACTTAACAAAGTATCTAAGACAGCAATTCCAAAAGCGATCGAAGAGATCAGAACTGCACCAGTTCTTCATGATACGGTATGTGAGACAGCAGCAATGGAAGACGAAGTGAAGAAGATTCTTGGAATCTAATGAATCATAAAAAAGCAACCCATGGAAGAAAATGGGTTGCTTTTTTTATGCGAAAATGTTATGATAAACCAAGATAGGGAATAAATGGCAGAGAATACAATATCAGATAATTCTAAAAACATATCAACAAGATAAATCTAAGATGAGATCGATCAGATCTGACAAATCCATTCACGACATATGATGATTGAATGATGATGAATCCAAGGGAAACTGACAATTGAATAAGACCATTTTCCGGCACAGTCCGGGAGGACATATTCCGCCATGATCTGCGGGCAATGAATTTTATGCCATGAACAATAGGATGGAGGTTCTTTTATGATACCACGAAGAGCACAGGGAGCGAACAAGGATATGATAATGAGACTTCTGCATGGTCATGGAGGTGAGTGCAGCCTGTCATAAGAATGAGGGGAGCCGGGAGGCTATGAGACATTTTGTCTGTTGGAGAATGAGGGAAATATAAAGATATGACAAGGAGGAGAGTACATTATGAAGAAAAAGAGACAATGGTTCATGTGCCTTGGGATGATCGGAGTTTTTACGGCATCCGTAATCTTATCTGTGTTTGGACATCGAAAGGTGAAAGCACAGTTAAATACTGAGAATGCGGGGAAGATCACAAGCAGTTGGGCAGATGAGAAACATATTTTCTCATCATTTGACGATGAAAAAGCACTTTCAGTGGATGCATCCTACGGTTTTAAGATGCATGCAACAGATCAGACGAAGACGATCATAGAAGCAGGAAAGAAAGCAGTAAAACTACCAGAGATCGAGATGCCGGATTTCCTTAAAAAGTATACATGGTTTCAGACTTCACAAAATACCGCAGGGAATATTAAGATCCGAAAAACAAATATGGAGATCTATCAATGCAAAGCCGATGGAAGTAATGGCCATTGGGAAAAATTAGATTTGGTCATGACGGTTACTGGAATCGAAAAGTATAAGAATCAAGACGGTTATGTGGCGATTGGAAGCGGCATCAATGGATGTGCTTATGTTGGAATCGAAGAGATGACATTAAAAAGTGATTTTTATAAAGCAGGAACGAATACACCAGTAACGATCAAAAGTAATATGACATTAAAGGATATTGATACATATCAGTATATCGGGATCAAAGCAAACAAGATTCACGGAGAATATGTATCAAAGAATACAAAATTAAGTTGTAAAAGATCAGGGGAAACTAGTATTTATTATGCGGATTTTCCAGACAATTACAGTAGTGAAGATTTTACTTGTGTAGGATTTACATTTGCATCAGATTCTTTTGAATATACATTCGGAAGGAGTCTTGAAAAAGCACCAACAAAAGAGGAGCAATATGTAGGATATGGACAGAATATGATCCGCTTTGACCCAGTTGACCCAACCAAAGAGGTGATCGGAGAAGATGGGACCAAGACGGAACATCTAAGAGTGCAAGATCTGGCAAAATCTTGGGATTATGAAGTCAGTCAGGTAATTGCGGGAGAAATTCCAAAGGCACATTATTTTGATAAGTTTGCATTTGAAGATCAGATCGAATCCTGTTTAAAGATTCTGGATATCAAGGTTTACGGAGATGATGAGGATGTAAGCAGTCAGTTTGATATTTCACAAAACGGCAATCTTGTAAGAGCAGAACTTAAGAATCCGAAAGATGCCGAATTTTATAAAAAATCTGTTTATAAATTAAAGATCAAAGTAAAGATGAATATTCCGGAGAATGCATCCAAAGAACAGTTAGATCAATTGCGTAAGATATGGAAAGAACATGGGCATTATAATACAAAGGAAACGATGATCACAGAAAAAAATACAGCGAAAACGATCATTAATGATAAGATAGAAATGACCAATGAGGTTCGTGTAGATATCGAGCTGCCAAAAGAAAATGGAGATACGCCGGGTCTTTTGATCAGGAAAGAGACAAAACAATATGAATATCAGGCAAAAGATGAGATCACCTATAAGGTAACAGTGAAAAACCAAAACGAAAAAGCAAAGACAGCTTATTTTACGATTCAGGATACATCCTTTGCAAGTGTGATGGATATGAAGTTACAGGATATAAAAATCAGTGGTCTTGATAAGAAGGATTACATATTACAGACAGAAAATAATGGATTTATTTTGAAGTCAAAAGGTGATTATGCCCTTCCATATGGACAGACGATCGAGATCACATATACAGTAAAAAGTGGAGTCCTTACAAATGGAAAAGTGATCGATAATACTGCATCTGCATGGGCAGCAGGAATTCCAGAAACAAAGGCATCAAGGCAGGTGTATATCAACTCGCCAAAAAATAATGTGATAAAATCAGCTCCAGTACAGCTTTATAAAAAAGGAGATCATGTAACTTATCAGGCAGTGATCACCAATCCAAATCCGGGAACTTTTATGAGAAATTTGGAGATTCAGGATGAACTTCAGGCAGAAGGGATCAAGATCATACCAGGAACCGTAGCGGTTATATCTGGTGGGAAAAACATTGCATCTGAGTGTAAGATCACATTTGATCCAAGTGGAAGAAGTTATGAGATCATAACACCACTTGCACTGAAAAATGGTACGATTCCAGCAATGGGTTCGGAAGAAGGAAAGAAAACAGGATCTTATGAAAATCTTCGCATGACGGATAAGATAGAGATCACTTATCAGGCAGTGATCGAAGAAGATGGACTCGAAGGACAGGAAGTAAAGAATATTATGCACGTTGCTGCGACAAAAAACAGCAATGGAGATTTGATTCGGGAAGATAAAGAGATTCCGTCAGGAAGCGGGATGGCAGATGAGACGATCAAGGTGAAAGCACCAAAACTGCAAATCACAAAACAATCGGATAAAAAGGTTTATGCAGTAGGAGAAACTGGATATTATAAACTTCATATCACACAAGGAAAAGAAGGCATGACAGCACAGAATGTAAAAGTCGTGGATGAGTTCGAAAAAGAAGGTATGAAGGTTCAGAAGATCGAAGTAAAACTTAATGAAAAAGATATCACATCGGATTGCAAGATTGATGCGAAAGACCATCAGTTTACGATTGAAACAGGAAAAGATCTTGGTGAAAATGATGTGATGACGGTAGCTTATCAGGTTGTATTTGAAAAGAGGATTGAAGGAGCCGTGAAGAATACAGCAGTTGCAGGAAGTGATAATACAGAAGATGATCAGGATGAAAATACAGTCGTTGTAAAACCACCTGTGTTAAAGATTGAAAAAAGTACTGCGCATAAGTCTTACAAAGAAGGACAAAGCGGAGAATACAAGATCCGTGTGACACAGAGAAATGAGAATATGACAGCACATCAGGTAGTCGTAGAAGATCATTTTGAACAAGAAGGAATGGAGATTTCACAGATCCGTGTAAAATACAATGGGAAAGATATCACCAAGCAATGTGAGATCATAATAGATGAGAATCTTAGAAAATTTAAGATCATCACAGGAAAAGATGTCAGTGATAAAGATGAACTTCTGGTAATATATCAGACAGCATTTAAGAAGATGATCACAGGAGATATCAAAAACATTGCGGAAAGCTATAGTGATGATGCGGATAAAGTCAGAGATGATCAAGTGGTAGTAATGGAAGCTGTACAGCCAGCATTGATGATCACCAAGAAGGTTGATAAAACAACATATAAAGTTGGTGATATCTGCGAGTATCAGCTGGTTGTTACGCAGACGATCAAAGATGCGATCGCAAAAAATATTGTGATCGAAGATCAGCTTTCAAGAAATGGAGCTAAGGTGATCAAGAACAGCATTAAGATTTATGCACCAGATGGGTCAGATATTACCAGACAGTGTACGATCACTGCAGGAGAAAATAAGTATGTCATTGAGACAGGAAAGAATTTATCTTATGATGAATCCATAAAAGTATCGTATCAGGTAAAACTAAAAGAAGCATCACTTTCTGGAAAGACATTAAAAAATACAGCGACAGGAAAAGCAGATTTTGTCAAACCAGTCAGTGCAGTACGTTTAGTGAAGATCAAAAAAGAATCGAAATCAACAGTGACAACGGGAAATAAAGCAGATCGATCCAATACTTCTGAATATAAAAGATCACCAGGAACAAGGGATGCAGCGAGCACACCAAAAACAGGAGATTCCTTCGATGAGAAATGGATTTTTGCATTGTTGGCAGCATCTTTAGGTGGAAGTTTTATATATTGGAAAAAGAAGAAAAAACACTAGTAATTCTAGGGACAAAGCCTTTACGAAACACTGAGGATAAGGTACAATGAAAGAAAAATGTTGGGAGTGACGTATATGGCAAAAGATTTTTTCGGACGTCTGGAAGAAACGATTCAGACCACAGGGAAAGCAGCGGCGCAGAAAGCTAAAGAAGTCGCAGATTCCGCAAAAAGACACAATGATCTAAGAGTCGCCAAGAGAGATTTAAATGATCTGTACCGTCAGGTGGGAGAGAAGTATTTTGAAGAACATATGGATTACCCACAGGCAGAGTATATTGACCTGTTTAATCTGATCGAGAAGCTTCGTGGAGATATCGAAATCCTGAAGCAGGAGATTGACGGAGGAGACGACGAAGCGGCGGAAGAAGATATCGAAGATATCGAGGAATAAACTATTAACAAACACAACAAAACAGTGAAAGAAGCTTGTAAAGATTTATCTTTATGAGCTTTTTTTCATTTAGGAGGAATTTATGATAGATACAATTGGAATGACAGATATTGGGAATGGGAGACCATCCAATCAGGATGCTTATCTGTTGCGTCAGAAGGAAAAGAACGGAAAGCTTTATCTGCTCGCAGTCGTCTGTGACGGCATGGGAGGTTTGAAAAAAGGAGAGATTGCCAGTCATTATATCGTGGAAGTATTAAAACAATGGTTTGATGAAACGTTGTTTGATGGATTAGAAACTATGGGAATTGATATGATCGAGCAGAATCTGATCGATCTGATCCGCAGGATTAACCAGAATCTTTTGTTAATGAGTCGTCGGATGGAAGAAACAAAATCCATGGGAAGCACATTAACCTTATTGTTTGTTGAAGAACATGAATTTTTTGTCTTAAATGTCGGTGATTCGAGAACTTACTGGTTTGACAGGGACCGTAAATTTGTAACGACAGATCACACTCTGGCAGAGTTGGAACTGCGTGCTGGACATCTCACAAAAGAACAGGCAAAAAAAGATCCGAGAAGACATATTTTGATTCAGTGTGTAGGTGTGACAAAAGATATCCGGATTGATTGTTACAAAGGCAGATTAAATCCAGGAATGGAGTTTTTATTATGTACGGATGGCTTTTATGGGCTGCTTGAGGAAGAAGAAATCTATCAGGTAGAGGCATCAAAAGAACAGATCAAAGAATGGGTGCAGAAATGTTTTCAGAAAGTAAAAAGAAGAGGAGAATTAGACAATCTGTCCTGTGTGATCGTCAAAGTTCCGAACAAGAAATAGGAAAGATTTATCACCAACGTTATCAAGTCCGAAAAATACTTGGAGAAGGCGGAATGGGTAAAGTTTTTCTTGCACTGGATCAAAAGACCGGAAAAGAGGTTGCTGTGAAGATCGTGAAGGATCAAAAACAGTGGGACAGGGAGAGGGTGATCTTGCAAAAATTAAAACATACCAAAGGTGTGCCGGAATTATTTTTTGCAGGAAAGGAAAAGGAACTTTTTCTGGTGATGGAATATATTCTTGGAAATTCGTTAAAACGATATGGCAGAGTCTGTGGAAAACTTTATAAAAAGAAAAGTTTATTGTGGATGATCAAAATCTGCAAAGTGCTGAATAAGATTCATGAACAAGGAATCATTCATATGGATCTGAAACCGGAAAATATCATGCTTGATCGATCTGGAAATATATACTTGATCGATTTTGGAGCGGCATTGTTTGCGGGAGAAAAATTAAGTGGATATGGAACCAAAAACTATGCATCGAAAAAACAGGCAAAGACAGAAGAAAGAGCAGACATTTATTTTGATATATATAGTTTAGGAAAAACAATGGAATCTTTATTGAAAGCAACAGATGCTGTTCAAAAGATCATAGAAAAATGCCTGATCGATGATGATGCAAAAAGATATCACAACACAAGGCAGATTCAGGCAGATTTTGAGAGAATATTGAGAATCTGTCGTATGAAGAAAGGGTTCATGGTGGTGATTGCTGTTTTTTGTATCCAGAATCTCTGGAATCAGATACAGAGGGAAGAGCAAAGAGAGAAAGAAGTCATTGTACAGAAAAAGTCTCAAAGAGAGATAAAAAAGGCAATGGCTTATTTTTATGGAACGGATCAGATACAAAAGAATACACAATTGGCACGAGTGTATCTTGAAAGATGTAGAGGGATGAAAAAGAATGTGTCATCGTATTTGGTGCTTTTAGATGTTTTAGATGACAGGAGAAATGATATAAGTGCGGAAAAACTTATGAAGATCGTACAGGATTGTCAGACCGATGTGCATGATTTCTGGTCGGCATATTTTTATCTTCATTTTTATACAGTAAATACAGCAAAACTGTCAGAGAATGTATGGAAAGAAGCAGAAAAAATGTTAGAACAGATACAAAAATATCCACAAAAGGAAGAATATCAGAAATTAGTGGAAGCAGACCGGATCAATTTATATGAAAGAGAAGCAGAAAAAGGAGATGATAGAAAGTTTTTAGAGGAAACAGACCGGGTTTTCAAAGAAAATCTTAAAGGAGATCCTGCATGGAAATTGTATGAAAGAAAACTTGTTTATCTGGAATCAAAACAGCCAGATATCAGCAGGGAGTTTGAACGATTTCTAAAGAAATATCCAAAAGTTATGGATGCCTATGTGGAGTATAGTATTTATTTATGCAGGAACAATAAAATGACACAGGCACAAAGGGTCTATAGGGAAGGTAGAAAACAGACAGGAATGACAAGCAAAAGAGCAGAGGAATTGAGGAGGAAACTTGGGTTATGATCAGAAAATATAAGATATATATCATCATGGGAATCACAGTACTTCTTCTTTTTATGGTTTTACCGGTCGATACGAAGGGAGATTGGGAAATCCCTTGGAACATTACTCTGGAAGGAGAAGGGAATGATCCTGCATTTCGAAGCAGTACAGTGATGGAAATATTTCTAAAAAATGGGACAGCACCAAAGGATGTTACAATTTTCGTGAATCAACAGAAAATAAATCCGATCTGGGATTACGAACAAAGTACACAGATCAGTTTTCAGGAAGAAGGGATTTATAAGGTTCATATTGTTCATAAAAATGGATATGAAGAAATAAGGCAGGTTATGGTCGAATTAAATAATCCAACAACAGCCAAGATCACAGCGGGAGCGTATACTCCAGGAGCATGGAGCAAAAAGAATGTGGTATTGGAAGCTTATGGAGCCAAAGCAGTTTCTGATATTCAATTTTATGAATATAAAATAGGACAAGATGAATGGAAGCAGATGAAAAATAACAAGTTAGAGATCAGCAAAGATTTTGATGAGCTTGTTTATATCAGAGCAGTTTCGAAGGCTAGAAGAGAAGGAGTGATCAGTCAGATTCCAGTGAGAGTATGGAAACAAAAACCAGAACTTGCAAAGATCCAATGTGATCAGGAACCTATTGGTGGATGGTATTCGAAAATTCCTGTTTTCTCATATGATCTGAAGGAAAAAGAAGGACCACAGGTGCATCTTTATGCGCAGCTTACAGATTTGAAGACAAAAGAGATACTGACAGGAATCGATCAGATTCCTAGGATCAGGAAGGATGGAAGATATCAGCTTGACATCTATACGAAAGATGAATCTGGAAATCGATCAGAACAACTCTACCAAACGACTTGTTTTGTGGATACAGATAATCCAGAGATTTTTGTTCGCTATCAAAATCCAAGATCAGAAATTTTAAAATACCAGAAAGCTCAGATCATAGTTAAGGATGAAAATCTGAAAAAGGGAAATATGATCTTAAGAACATCGGGGAAACAGGTAAAGCCATGGAAGTTGGAAGGTGATCATTATGAAACAGAAGTTATATTTTTAAAGGACGGAAAACAGACATTGTCTGTTCAGGCAGAAGATCAGGCAGGAAATAAGATGATCATACAGGAAAAGTCGTTTATCATTGATACACAAAAACCAAGGATTAAAATTCAAGGAATTGACAATGGAAGATCATATTCAAAGCCTGTAAAAATTCAAGTAGATGTGAAAGATCAAAATCTGAATCCAGATAAGACATATATTTATCTTAACGGAAAGAAGATGAATTCCGTTATGATCAAAAAGGATGGATATTATACCATTGATGTGAAAACTGAAGATCTTGCAGGAAATCAAAATAGGTGCAGCAGAAAATTTACTGTCAATCAAAAAGGCATACAGATTCATTTTCTGCAGGAGGATTTAAAGGAAAAACAGATATCAACAAAAAATCTGAAGCCAGGATTTCGCATTGAAAGTCTGGAACCAGTGCAGGTAATGGCGTTTCTTGTGAATGGGCAAAAAAAGGAATATCAATGGAAAGAAGATAAAGTTTATATAAAAGATCCTATTACAGAAAATGGGAAATGCAGTGTCAGTCTGCATGTAAAAGACAGTGCCGGAAATGAAAAAACAAGTGAAGAAATACAGTTTTTTTATGACACACAAAAACCGGTGATCAAAATAGAAGGGCTTGATCAGAAATCTGAATGTGAATATGGAAAACAGATCAGCATCCTTCTGGAAAATAAAACAGATCAGTGGGAGAAGGTTATTTTGGATGGAAAAGAACAAAAACTGGAACATCATAAGATCACATGGAAAGAATTGGCTCCTGGAAAGCATGTTCTTCATCTGAAAGCAGTGGATCAGGCAGGAAATAAAACTGATCAAAGGATCACATTTAAGATCACAAAAGTCCTTCCAAAAGCAGTGAAACAAATTGTGGTAAAACAAGATAAAATACCATCAAAAAAAGATGAAAAAAAACAAAAACACCCCAATTTGTGGATTTTATTTCTCATAGGAACAAGCATTTTCGTATCTGTAAAAATGTTTTGTAGTTATAGGAAATCCAGGCATTCTTGAATCTTTTTCATTCTATGTTATAATAAAGGTTACGTATATAGTTCAATCAAATGGAGGAATGGATATTATGGCAGAAGAAGTAAAAGAAACAAGAGAAGATTTCGAAGCACAGTTAGAAGAATCTTTAAATAAAGCATCAACAAATGAAGACGCAGTATGGAACCGTTTAGAGCAGATGAAAGAAGATGGGGATGTTCTGGCATTGACAGTTGGCGGTGTTGTAAATGGTGGAGTTATCGTTTATGTCGAAGGAATCCGTGGATTTATTCCAGCATCTTTATTATCAACAAAATATGTAGAAGATCTGAACGTATGGTTACAGAAAGATGTGGAAGCAAAGATCATCACAGTAGAACCAGAAGAACAGAGACTTGTCTTATCTGCAAAAGCTGTTGAGAAGGAAAAAGAAAGAAAAGAACGCGAGAATAAGATCAATGAATTAAAAGTTGGTACAGTTGTAGAAGGTACAGTTGAAAATATCATGCCATATGGAGCATTTGTTGATATCGGTGATGGAATCAGTGGATTAGTTCATATTTCACAGTTAAGCCAGAAGAGAGTAAAATCTCCAGAAGAAGTTGTGAAAGAAGGAGATGCTGTTACAGTTAAGATCATTAAAGTCGCAAATGGAAAAGTAAGTTTAAGTATCAAAGCATTAGAAGATGATAAAGAAGCAGCTAAGAAAGCAGAAGAAACTGGTGTGGAATACACGGAAGATGCAGCTGGAACAAGTCTTGGTGACTTACTTGCAAATATCAAATTATAGGAAGGAACATATATGGCAGGATCAGGTTTTGGCACAAATTTTCGAATTACAACATGGGGGGAAACTCATGGTGCAGGCGTAGGTGTCGTGGTAGATGGATGTCCGGCTGGATTACCTCTTGAGAGAGAAGATGTTCAGAAATATCTGGACCGCAGAAAACCAGGGCAGTCAAAGTATACAACACAGAGAAAAGAAGGAGATCAGGTTGAGATTCTTTCTGGTATCTTCGAAGGAAGAACAACAGGGACTCCGATCTCCATGGTTGTATATAACAAGGATCAGAGGTCTAAAGATTACAGCAATATCAAAGATATTTACCGTCCAGGACATGCAGATTTTACATTTGACATGAAATATGGATTCAGAGATTACCGCGGTGGCGGCAGATCTTCTGGACGAGAGACGATCGGACGTGTAGCAGCAGGAGCTGTAGCAGTGAAAGTTTTGAAAGAACTGGGAATTGAGATCAAAGCTTATGCAAAAGCAATCGCCGGAATTGAAGTATCTAAGGATCATTTTGACTTTGCGGAGATGAATAACAATCCATTTAACATGCCAGATAAAGAGGCAGCAAAACTTGTACAGGAGAAAGCAGACCAGATGATTAAAGAGATGGATTCCATCGGTGGTATCATTGAATGTCAGATCACAGGAATGCCAGTTGGAATCGGGGAAACCGTTTTTGATAAACTGGATGCAGAACTTTCGAAAGCCATTATGTCCATTGGATCAGTAAAAGGCTTCGAGATCGGAGATGGATTTGAGGCTGCCAACCTGCGAGGGTCAGAGAATAATGATGATTTTATCTGTGTTGATGGGAAGGTAGCAAAAGAGACAAATCATTCTGGAGGAGTTCTTGGAGGAATGAGTGATGGAAGTGCGATCGTATTCCGTGCAGCCATCAAACCGACACCATCGATCGCACAGACACAGAAGACAGTCAATCGTGATCTTGATAATGTAGAGATTGAAATTCATGGCCGTCATGATCCAATGATCGTGCCAAGAGCTGTAGTTGTGGTAGAATCAATGGCAGCTGTTACGATTCTTGATGGAGTTTTAAAGAATCTTGGTGCAACAATGGATAATATTAAGAAAATTTATGGTGAATAAGAATGTATGAATTAATCAAAAAAGACGGAAGAGCAAAAAGAGGCCGTTTAACAACGGTCCATGGTGTGATCGAAACACCAGTATTTATGAATGTCGGGACTGTGGCAGCGATCAAAGGTGCAGTCAGTACAGATGATCTCAAAGATATTGGAACACAGGTGGAGTTATCTAATACATATCATCTGCATGTAAGAACAGGAGATAAGCTGATCAAGGAATTTGGAGGGCTGCATAAGTTTATGCACTGGGACCGCCCAATCCTTACAGATTCTGGCGGATTTCAGGTGTTTTCATTGGCGAAGCTTCGTAAGATCAAAGAAGAAGGCGTTTCTTTTGCTTCTCATATTGATGGAAGAAAGATTTTCATGGGACCAGAAGAAAGTATGCAGATCCAGTCAAACTTAGGATCAACGATCGCGATGGCATTTGACGAATGTCCGCTACATCCTGCAACAAGAGAGTATATGCAGAATTCTGTTGATCGTACAACAAGATGGTTGAGACGATGCAAAAAAGAGATGGACCGCTTAAATTCTCTGGAAGATACAGTCAATCCACATCAGATGTTATTTGGGATCAATCAGGGTGGAACATTCGAAGATATCCGAATCGAACACGCCAAAGAGATTTCCAAGATGGATCTAGATGGATATGCATTAGGTGGACTTGCGGTTGGAGAAACACATGAAGAGATGTACAATATCCTTGAAAAGACAGTACCATATCTGCCAGAAGATAAACCAACTTACCTGATGGGGGTTGGAACACCGGTGAATATTTTAGAAGCAGTTGACCGTGGAGTTGATTTCTTTGATTGTGTATATCCAACAAGAAATGGTCGTCATGGACATGTATATACGAATCAGGGAAAACTTAATATGTTCAATAAAAAATACGAACTGGACCATCGTCCGATCGAAGAAGGATGCCAGTGCCCAGCCTGTAGAAGTTACAGCAGAGCCTATATCCGACATCTTTTAAAAGCAAAAGAAATGCTAGGAATGAGATTATGTGTCTTGCATAACTTGTATTTTTATAATACAATGATGAGTGAGATTCGTCAGGCAATCGAAGAAGGCAATTATAAGGAATACAAGAAACGTAAGATCGATGGCATGATGAACCAGTAATCTTATTAGAAAGATGGAGGAAGAAAATGGATCAGGTTACAATGACAATTCTGATGTTGGTTGTTTGTTTTGGATTAATGTACTTTTTAACGATCAGACCACAGAAGAAAAAAGAAGAAGAATTAAAACAGATGATGGAAACTCTGGAAGTTGGAGACAGCGTGTTGACAACAAGCGGATTTTACGGAGTTGTTGTAGATAAAGTTGATGAAACAACAATCATTGTTGAATTTGGTAACGACAAACATTGCCGTATCCCAATGGAGAAATCAGCAATCCAGGCAATGGAAAAAGCGAACGCATCATCATCTGAAGAATAAGATGAATATTTGATCAAAAGAAAAGAATCTGAGACAGAGAATAGTATCTGTATTTCAGATTCTTTTTTGTTTCTTAATATTAATTCATCAGATCATCAATCAAATGATCTGGGACAAATAACGGTCCGCGTCCGGTTCCGATTTCAATATCTGGTTTATTCGTTCCATGGAAGTCTGATCCTCCAGTTGCAAGAAGATCATATTCTTTCTGCCATTGGCGAAGTTTTGTGATTTGGCCGATATGATGGGAAGAATGATAAACTTCGATCCCTGCGAGTCCTTCTTCTTTCAGATCATGAATGAGATGTTTGGTATCTTCATTTGAGAATTTATATAAAAATGGATGTGCAAGAACCGGAATTCCGCCAGCATCAAGGATTAATCTTAAGCAATCTTTTAGATCAAAAAATGGTTTTGGAACATAATATTTACACTTTTCACCAAGATATTTGGAAAAAGCCTGATCCATGGAAGAACAAATGCCTTCTGAGATCAAAGCTCTTGCAAAGTGAGCTCGTGTGATCACAGTATGAGGATCACCATTTTGCAGTTTTTCAAGCGTGATCGGATAACCGTCTTTTTGAAAGAGTTCGATCATATCAAGATTTCTCTGAAACCGTTTGTCACGGAGCATGTTGAGAGTATGATTTAACTGCTGATCCTTATAGTTGATTCCGTATCCTAATACATGAATCTCACGATGAAGTGCATCACATGAAATTTCGATTCCAGGAATGAATTTCAGATCATCTGGAAGATTCATAGCAAGAATTTCCGGAATTCCATCGACAGTATCATGATCTGTCAGAGAAAATCCATATAATCCTTTTGCTATCACTTTTTGAACAATCTGTTTTGGTGTAAAAGTTCCATCGGAACAAGTAGAATGTATATGAAGATCGATCATAGGAAAACTCCTTTCGTATTTTTAATGTCAGTTTATCACAAAAAGGCATAGATTCAAAATACCAGTCATAGATTAAATAGAAAAAGGAGCAATTGTTATGGACATGGGGAAAAAGGGACTCTATATGATACAAAGTCTGGTATTTGCCTACATTGCCACAGGAATTTTATTGTGTCTTCTTGCATTTATCATCTATCAAAGTAATGCAGGAATGAAGATCGCGAATCTTGGAATCACACTTACATATATTCTTGCATCTGTTTTTGCTGGCATGCTGATCGGAAGTAAGATCGGAAAAAAGAAGTTTTTATGGGGATTTGCAGCAGGAATGTTATACTTTATGATCTTGACTTTGATTTCGTGGATTTTTCAAAAAAATATCGTTCTGTTTTCCACAGAAAGGATCACAGCATGTTTCTTATGTATTGCAGGAGGAACTTTAGGTGGAATGCTTGCTATTTGAAAATGAATATGATACAATATAGCAAGTTATTTTATGAGAATCAGGAGGACGATAAGATGAAACATATTAAAACTCTGACAAATAAAACATTACAGAACACAGTGAAAAAAGGTGGATGTGGTGAATGCCAGACATCTTGCCAGTCAGCATGTAAAACATCTTGTACAGTAGGTAACCAGACCTGCGAACACAGCAAATAGTCAAATCGAACAAAGACTTTGTGCTTGAGGCGTTCCTTGTGGGCCGCCTCATTTTTTCGATGAAAGAAAATAACAGATAAAGGGAGAAAGAAACAATGGTTCACCAGTATAAAAATAATGGATATAACATGGTCCTTGATGTAGCAAGTGGATCTGTCCATGTGGTTGATGACCTGACATATGAGGTGATTGCTTTATATGAGGATCATACATTAGAAGAGATCATCAAAGAATTATCATCCTGGGATGAGAAAGATGTCAAAGAATCTTATGGAGAAGTTACAGAATTAAAAGATGCAGGTGTATTATTTACAGAAGACTGTTATGAAGAATACATTTGTGGATTCAAAGACAGACCAACAGTTGTAAAGGCACTCTGTCTTCATATTGCACATGATTGTAACCTTGCCTGCCGATACTGTTTCGCAGAAGAAGGAGAATACAAGGGAAGACGTGCATTAATGAGTGCTGAAGTTGGTAAGAAAGCATTAGATTTTCTTGTAGAGAATTCAGGAAACCGTAGAAATCTGGAAGTTGATTTCTTTGGTGGAGAGCCTTTGATGAACTTTGATGTAGTGAAAGAGATCGTTGCATATGGACGTTCTTTGGAAGAAACACATGATAAGAAGTTCCGTTTTACATTGACAACAAATGGTGTATTACTAAACGATGATATCATGGAATTTGCCAATAAAGAGATGGATAACGTTGTATTAAGTGTGGATGGAAGAAAAGAAGTTCACGATTACATGAGACCATTCCGTAATGGAAAAGGAAGCTATGATTTTGTTATCGACAAATTCAAGAAATTTGCAGACAGCAGAAACCAGCAGAAATATTATGTAAGAGGAACTTTTACACATCATAACTTAGATTTCTCAAAAGACGTTATGCATTTAGCAGATGCAGGATTCGAACAGATTTCTGTAGAACCTGTTGTGGCACCGGATACAGCAGATTATGCGATCACAGAAGAGGATCTTCCAATTCTGATGGATGAATATGATCTTCTTGCAAAAGAGATGATCAAAAGAGAGAAGGAAGGAAAAGGATTTACCTTCTTCCACTTTATGATCGACTTAACAGGAGGGCCATGTGTTGCAAAACGTTTATCCGGATGTGGTTCAGGAACAGAATATCTTGCAGTGACTCCATGGGGAGATTTATATCCATGCCATCAGTTTGTAGGAGAAGAAGACTTCTTAATGGGTAATGTTTACGAAGGAGTCAAGAAAGATGAGATCGTCAAAGAATTCAAGGCATGTAATGTATACTCCAAAGAAGAATGTAAAAAATGTTTTGCAAGATTCTATTGCAGTGGTGGATGCAGTGCAAACTCTTATAACTTTAACGGTACGATCGATGGAACTTATGAGATCGGATGTAAATTAGAGCGCAAGAGGGTAGAATGTGCATTAATGGTAAAGGCAGCATTGGCATTAGAAGGGGAGACGGAGAATGAAGAAGCGTAATAGCAGTGGCAAGTATATTGCAGGGCTTATTTTACTGATCGCTTTGTGTGTATTTGGAGCATTTATCACAACCAAGGGAATCACAAAGAAGAAGATTGGTCGAGCAAGCAATATCGAACTTGGATTAGACCTTGCAGGTGGAGTTAGTATTACATATGAAGTAGATGGCAAGAATGTATCTGATAGTGATATGAAAGATACTGTATACAAACTTCAGAAGCGTGTAGAAGGGTACAGTACAGAAGCAGAAGTTTATCAGGAAGGAAAAGATCGTATCAATATCGAGATTCCTGGAGTAACAGATGCAAACAAGATTTTAGATGAGCTTGGTAAACCAGGAACACTTTCTTTTGCTGTCCAGAAACAGGTAAAAGTAAAGAAGAATGGAAAAACAACGACTCAGACAACATTAGATACTGTATTGACAGGTCAAAATGTTAAGAAAGCCAAAGCTGTAACTAATCAGAATCAGACAACTGGTAAGAAAGAATATTTAGTTGCACTTGAATTTGATGCTAAGGGAACAAAGGCATTTGCGAAAGCTACAAAAGCCAATATTGGAAAACCAATTTATATTATCTATGATAATCAGGTGATCAGTGCCCCAAATGTACAGGAAGCGATCACAAAAGGAGAATGTACGATCGATGGTATGGAAAGTTATGAAGCAGCAGAGAATTTAGCTTCATCAATTCGAATCGGTTCCTTACCAGTGAAATTAAACGAATTACGTTCTAACGTAGTATCTGCGAAATTAGGAGTGAATGCGATCCAGACAACGGTCAAAGCAGGAGTCATCGGATTTGTACTGGTATGCTTGATCATGATCGCATTTTATGCAGTGCCTGGTATGATTGCGTGTGTGGCACTTGCAATCTATATGCTGATGATGTTATTAGCACTGAATGGATTTAATGCGACACTGACATTGCCGGGACTTGCAGGTATCATCCTCGGTATCGGTATGGCAGTTGATGCAAACGTTATTATTTATGCCAGAATTCAGGAAGAGATCGGGGCAGGAAAGAGTACAGGAGCAGCGATCAAATCTGGATTCGGAAAGGCAGCATCAGCGATCATCGATGGTAACGTTACAACATTGATCGCAGTATTAGTTTTATGGTTTAAAGGATCAGGAACGGTCAAAGGATTTGCTCAGACACTTGGAATGAGTGTATTGATCTCTATGTTTACAGCACTTGTGATCAGCCGATTCCTTGTATATGCGGCATATCATTTTGGACTTCGCGACAAGAAATGGTATGGAAAACCAAGAACGATCAAAACAAGAGATTTTGTCCGTACAGGTAAGAAATACGTTGCAGTTGCAGGTGTGATCATTTTGATCGGACTTGCTGCACTTCCAATGAATCGAAGCAAGATTGGATCAATCTTGAATTATGATCTGGAATTCTCAGGTGGTACAGCATCTACGATCACATTCAAGGATGACCAGAAAGTCAATGATTCTTTAGAAAAACAGGTTGTGAAAGCTTACGAGAAAGTCAGCAAGTCAACCTCTGTTCAGAGTCAGAAAGTAAAAGCAAATAATCAGATGGTTGTAAAGAGTGTAGAATTGAATCTGAGCCAGAGAAAACAGATCGAAAGTACATTAAAGAAAGATTATAAAGTAAAATCTGTAACAACAGAGAATATCAGTTCAACGATCAGTAATGAAATGCAAAGAGATGCATTTATTTCCGTTGTGATCTCAGCGATCTGTATGCTGATCTACATTGCGATCCGATTCAAAGACGTGAAGTTTGGATCCAGTGCGATCATCGCATTGATCAATGACGTATTGGTCGTATTTGCAGCATATTCTGTTGGAAGATTATCTGTTGGTGGAACATTTATCGCATGTATGTTAACGATCATTGGATATTCTATCAACTCAACGATCGTTATCTTTGACCGTATCCGTGAGAATCTGAAACTTCAGACGATCCGGACAAGAGATGATATCAAAGCGCTTGTGAATCAGAGTATTTCAAGTACATTGGTTCGTACGATCAATACAAGTTTGACAACATTTGTTATGGTGTTAGCGTTATTCATCTGCGGAGTATCCTCCCTAAGAGAATTTGCATTAGCATTGATGGTTGGTGTCATCGGAGGAGCATTCTCTTCTGTATTCTTAACTGGACCACTTTGGTATATGATGAAGACGCGAATTGGATCAGATGCAGTCAAAGAAAATCAGGCAGCCAGTCAGGCACAGCCAGAGAAGATCACAGCAAATCCAAACCGCAAGAAAAAGAAGAAAAAGAAAAGAAAATAAAACATTCAAAAAGAGTATTCAGTAAATACTGGATGCTCTTTTTTATGAAAAATGGAGTAAGATGATGGAACAGTGGTATCTGTATAAGAAAAAGGCTGATTTTAATCAGATTGGAGAAAAATTTAACATAGATCCAGTGATCGCACGGCTGATCCGCAACAGGGATGTGGTTGGGGATGAACAAATACAGCAGTATCTGTATGGAGAACTTTCAGATATTTCAGATCCTTTTTTGATGAAAGGCGTCAAAGAAGGAGTTGAGATTTTGAAGCAAAAGGTACAAGAGGGGAAAACGATCCGTATTATTTCAGATTATGATGTAGATGGAGTTGTCTCAAATTATATTTTGTGGAAAGCGATTCATGATCTTGGTGGAAAGATTGATTTTCAGATTCCAGACCGCATGAAAGACGGCTATGGAATTAATGAAAATATCATTGAAAAAGCAGTGGAGGACCAGATTGATACGATCCTTACCTGTGATAATGGGATTGCAGCAGCAGATGCAGTTGCATACGGCAAAGAACATGGACTGACAATGATCATTACGGATCATCATGATGTGCCATTTGATACCGATGAAGCAGGAGTGAGAAAAGAGGTTCTTCCACCAGCAGATGTAGTGATCAATCCAAAGCAGGAAGCATGCAATTATCCGTATCCGTTACTTTGTGGAGCAGGAGTGGCTTTTCAGTTTATGAGGGCATTCTATCAGGCAATGGAAGAAGATGAAAGCCAATTGGAAGAGTTGTTATCCATGCTTGCGATCGCGACTGTTTGTGATGTGGTAGATCTGACAGGAGAAAACAGAATCTTTGTCAAAGAAGGATTACGCCGAATCAAAGATACACAAAATATCGGGTTGAAAGCATTGCTGAATGTGCATGATCTGATGGATAAACAGATACAGTCTTATGCACTAGGATTTATTGTTGGACCATGTATCAATGCGAGCGGACGTTTGGAATCTGCCGAAAAAGCATTGAATCTATTTCTGGAAGAAGATGAAGAGAAGGCAAAACAGACAGCAGAAGAATTAAAAGAACTGAATGATCTTCGGAAAACCATGACAGAAAATGGTGTAAAAGAGGCACTGGGACAGGCGTTCGAATATGAAGCAAAAGGAGATAAAGTGCTTGTATTATATCTTCCAGAATGTCATGAAAGTATTGCAGGTATCATAGCAGGAAGGATCAAGGACCGCTTAAATCATCCAGCATTTGTCTTAACAGATGCAAAAGAAGGAATCAAAGGTTCTGGACGTTCCATCGAAGGATATTCCATGTTTGAAGAGATGATGAAAGTCAAAGAGGTGTTCACAAAGTTTGGGGGACATCCAATGGCCGCAGGATGCTCTTTGGAAAAAGAAAAATTACAGGAATTCCGCAAAAAGATCAATGAGAACTGTGCCCTTGAGAAAAATGATTTTGCAAAGAAAGTACAGATTGATATTGATATGCCAGTTGATTATATTACCATGGATCTGATCCATCAGTTATCTGTTTTAGAGCCATTTGGAAAAGAAAATAAAAAACCATTATTTGCACACAGAAAGTTAAAAGTGGAACGTGTGAATGTTTTTGGAAAAAATAGAAATGTGATAAAATTAGCATTAAAGAGTAGTCAGGGAACTAGGATTGATGGTATGATTTTTGAGGATGAAGATGAATTTCGAGAGAAAATGGGAACATCAAAGTATATCACATGTACATATTATCCAGTGATCAATGAGTATCAGGGATATAAAAGTCTTCAGATCAATATTCAAAATTATTTTTTTGTGGAGGAATAGCATGAGTAAGATAAAATTAGTAGCGATGGATTTAGATAATACACTCTTAGACAGCGAGAAACAGATTTCAAAACACACAGAAGAAGTTCTAAAAGAAGCGATCAGAAGGGGTGTTTATATAGTTCCAGCAACAGGACGTATTTTTAAAGCAATTCCAGAATTTTTAAGAGATATTCCAGGCGTTCGATATGCTGTTTGCTGTAATGGGGCAACTGTTTATGATCAGAAAGAAGATAAGATCATATATACAAATCATCTACCAAAAGAAACGGTATTTTCGTTGTTTGATATTTTGGAAAAATATCATTGTACACGTGATATTTATCAGAATGGGCAAGGGTATATGGAACGATGCTATTTTGACCATCTTGCAGAGTATGGTGTATCAGATCATGTATTAAAACTTGTGAGAGATACAAGACTGCCGCTGGATGATCTACGAAAGTACATTGAAGAGCATCCGCTGGGAATTGAGAAGATCAATGTATTTTTTGATGATATGGAAGAGCGGGAAACTGCAAGACAAGAATTAATCGAGAAAAATATTGCGAGTGTATCAAGTTCTCTGGAAAATAACATTGAAATAAATCAGATTGGATGTGATAAAGGAGATGGACTTTTACATCTGGCAGAGCAAATTGGATTATCTATGGATGAAGTGATGGCATGTGGAGATGCAGGAAATGATACGATGATGATCAAAGCTGTAGGAACCGGTGTTGTTATGGAAAATGGACAACCTGATCTGAAAGAGATCGCAGACTTTGTGATAAAGACAAATAATGAAGATGGTGTTGCATATGCAATTGAAAAATTAGTCTTTGAAGCATAAGATATGAAAAAAATATGAACATGGATCATGACCATTCATTTTTATTGACGAGGGTATCCAAAGTGGTATAATAAGTATGTTTAAATAGTTAGGGGGAACAATGAAAGATGAGAAAAACACGTAAAACAGCAGCTGTAGTAGCTCTGTATACGTTTTTGATGCTTGGATCAGTGTCTGTGGTTAGAGCAGATCAGCCAGTCACAAGAGAGCAAATAAGCAGTGAACAGACTGAGACCAAGACAGATTCTTCTGCCCAGACGACAGAAAGTGAAGCAACGACAGAGACAACAACACAGACGACTCAGGCAAAGCCGACAACGGAAGCAACAACGCATACGCATACAGCGGCAACGACGCATACAACGGCTGCAGCAACACATACAAAGAAACATACAGCAGCAACACATACAAAGAAACAAAAGACAAAGTCTGATCAAGACAAGAAGAAAGACAAAAAAGACAAAAAAAACAAGAAGAAAGACAAGAAATCTATCATTCCAAAAGTATATAATGACCATAGTCTTGAGATGAAAGATAAGAAAGAGACGATACAGGGATTTATTTATTTTAATCAGGCAGATGCAGCATGGAATGACAATGGATATAAGATCAAAAGCAGTGGATGCGGACCAAGCGCTATGGCAGTTTGTATCAGTTCGCTGACGAATAAATGGGTAACTCCAGTTGATACAACAGTATGGGCATATAAGAATGGCTATTACAGTAGTGCTGGAGCAAGTCATGAGATGGTCCCAGCACTGGCACAACAGTATAAACTGGAATGTCATGGACTTGGAAGTGATGTCAGCAAGGTTAGAGATGCATTGAAGAAGAAGCATCCAGTAGTAGCACTGATGGGACCAGGATATTTTACGAAGAAAGGTCATTTTATCGTATTGGTTGCGATCGATGATAATGATCAGGTAACGGTTGCAGATGTTGGAAGCAGACAGCGTACACAGTACAAATATCCACTAAAAGAAGTGATCGCACAGACGAAGTCAGCATCAGCAGGAGGTCCATGCTGGGAGATTTATTCTGATCAAAAGATATCTGCGAAGGCTGATAAGAAGGCAAAGCAGCTGAAGGCTGAGAAGAAATACAGAAGCAAAGAATTTAAAGCAATGTATAATGAGATCAAGTCAGTATTGCAGAAGAATTATCAGTTAGCGGTTCCACTAAAGAAAGGAACACTAGTTAGTGAAGAACAGTTTGTTACGATCACATCCTTAGGAATCAACGATAAAGTTTCCGTAATGGATGCGAGCAAGAAGCTAACAAGTGATGTCGACCTTGATACAGTAGTAGATGAGATTCAGACAGAGGCAGTCAAGGATTCTTTTTGGAATACGATCATGATCGCACCTGACAAAACAAATTTAATATATAAATAATATATATATCACATAAAGAAAAGCACAGAATCATTGAGTATGATCAATGATTTCTGTGCTTTTTCTATTCTAAAAAATAGGAGAAAAGAAAAATGAAGATTCAAAATATGATCAAAAAAATAACGATTGCTGTATTATCTGCAGCAATGATGCTTGCACCTATCGTTAATATCAAAGCGGCATCAACAGATGTGGTCGATACAAGCAAAACTGGATCCATAACGATCCACAAATATGACATGACAGCAGCAAAACAGGCCGGTGTTAACACCAGTCAGTTTACACCAACAGGAAAACAGGAGGCTGCTGCGGAAGCAGCCTTGGAAAAATATGCGATCAAAGGTGTGGAATTTAGTTACCTGCGAGTTGGAGATGTTGAACAGCAGAGTGAGAATGGAAAGATTCAGATGATCTATGAACTTCCAACCACAATACAGCAGATTTTGGATTTGACATCTTCTGATGCAGCTAAAACAGAAGGAAGCAAGACATATTTCACAAGCCAGCAGATCAATGAGAAACTTGCCAAGGCATTAGAAGATAATACGGTAACGAAAGATAAATTAGAAGATTACATGGGAAAGAATGGGACAGCCATGGATGAGACTAATGCTAATGGTGTGACAAGTAAAGACAAATTGCCACTGGGTCTTTACCTGATCGTTGAGACAAAGGCACCAGAAAATGTAACTTACACAACAAATCCATGGTTTGTACAGTTGCCATCCACGGATTCTAAGGGAGATGACTGGTTCTATGATGTGATCTGTTATCCAAAGAGTGAAACTGGAAATCCAACACTTGACAAAAGAGTACGCAATAATCCAGATCAGGACAATGTAACAACTGCCAATACAGACAGACTGGCAGATTTTACTTCTGCAAGAAATGAATATAAATATCAGAGTACCGTGACAGCATCTAAAGCAGAAAGACTGGATTATCAGTTCATTTCAAAATTGCCACATATCACATCATCAACAACCTACCTGTCAACTTATACATTTAACGATACAATGGCAAAAGGAATGACATATGGGAAAGATGCCGTGATCGCAATCTATGAAACTAAGGATGCAGCGGACAGAACAAATGTGAATAATGTTGAGAAGAGTGGAGCATTGGCTGTATGGAAGAGTTCCGACACGGATTCAAAGTTTGCAGCAACATACGGAAAATCTGGAGACGATCCTGCAATGAAGATCGAGATGACAAAAGCAGGACTTAATGAGTTGAATAAGAAATATTCTGATAAATATATCGTTATATACTATACAGCTAAGGTAAACACAGATGACAGCGTTATTCTTGGTGATAAAGGAAATCCAAACGATGTATCCCTTACGTGGAAGAGAACAAATACGAATTATTATGATATTTTAAAAGACAAATGTATCATATACTCTTACGGATATGATCTGACAAAGAAATTTTCTGACAGCAAGGGAGATGCAACAAAGGTTAAATTCGTTGTAAAAAATAAGACAGATAATTACTATCTGGTAGCAGGAGCAGATAGAGCAGGTGTTTATCAGGTAACAGGAAAGTCTGCAAAAGAAGCTGATGCGACTCAGTTTAGTCCGTCTTCTGATGGAAAACTTGTGATCAATGGGATCGAAGGAGATGAATATGGATTTACAGAAACACACTCCGATGCAGGATACTCCCTGTTAAAGAAAGAAGTGATCGTTAAGGTCAAAGAGACAAAAGCAGATATCACACCAACCGAAGCAAACATCACAGGGATCCAGAGTAAGTCTGATGCAGATTCCACAGCAAATGATGGAGTTCCTAATGGTGCGGTATTAAAGAATGATGTGACGGTTCAGACTACAGCAGCGAGTGCGACTGTGGATGAGACAAAGGCAACGATGACAAAACACGATGATTCTGGAAATGCATATATCAATATGCAGATCACAAATCAGAAGCAGTTCATGCTGCCAATGACAGGTGGGGCAGGAAACTATCTTCTGATCATTGCAGGGGTTGTTGTTGCTGGATGTGGGATCTTGATCTTGAACAAAAACAGAAGACGATCACAAAGATAAAATGAAACAAAAGATCATATCGATTCTGGTTATTCTGGCCGGCTTTTTTCTGCTGTTTTATCCATTTGTAAGCAACTATCTGTTTGAAAAGAGTGCAGGTTCGACAGTGGAAAGTTATCAGGAAAAGGCAGCCGGAATGGATCAGGCGATCATAAAAAAAGTAATGGATGAAGCGAAACAGTATAATGGGGAATTGATGCGATCTTCAATACAGTTGACTGATCCGTTTAAGGAAAAACGCTTAGATGGAGAGACGGTTCATTATAATAGAATATTAAATATTGATGGATCATCGATCATGGGATATTTAAAGATTCCTTGCATTTTAATTAATCTGCCGATCTATTATGGGACAAGTGGGACAGTTTTGGAACATGGGATCGGACATCTGGCTGCATCTTCCTTTCCGATTGGAGGAAAAGATACCCATGCGGTGCTGACTGGACATACTGGGCTTAGTTCTGCAAAAATCTTTACAGATCTGACAGAGATGAAAAAGGGAGATTTCTTTTTTATACATGTATTGGATAAAAAGCTTGCTTACCGTGTGGATCAGATCACAGTCGTGGAACCACAAGATACAAAGGAACTTCAAATCATGGAAGGAAAAGATCATGTAACATTGGTTACTTGCACACCCTATGGAGTCAATGACAAGCGTTTATTAGTCCGAGGAGTTCGCACAGCTTATCATGCAAAAGAGGAAGAGATAAGAGCAAGAAATCATCATTCGCAATGGATGGAAGTTTACAAACGGGCCATCTTTGCAGGACTATTGATCATTTGTGTATTGATCGCAGCCAGAAAAGTATATGAAAAGATGAAAAGAAAAAGCGGAGAAAGGAGATATGGGTGAAACAAAAGATCATGAATATTGTTGGAATCTTTTTTCTGGTGATAGGGATCACGTTACTGCTTTATCCGGAGATCATATCATATCTGAAACAAAAACAGTCCGATCAGACGGTGAAAGAATTGACACAGAGGAGAAGCAAAAGAAAACAGGATGATCTACTGTATCAAAAAGCAGTCCGCTATAACAGGAAGATATTCAAAGAAAAACAAGCAGGACTAAAGGATGTATTCAGTTATCGCAGTGCACCGATCGTCTTAAGAAACGAAAAGAATACCTTCGGTTACATTAAGATACCGAAGATGAAACAGAAACTTCCATTATATCTGGGAGCGACGATGGAAAATATGAGAAAAGGAGCAGCGATCATGGGACAGACATCCCTGCCAGTAGGACAAAAAGACAGCAACTGCGTGATCGCTGCACATCGGGGATATCGGGGAATTCCGTATTTTCGGGACATCGAACAGTTAAAAACAGGCGATCAGGTGATCATTAGAAATCCATGGGAAAGACTGGATTATCGGGTTACAAAGATTAAAGTGATCGATCCATATGATATGGGCAAGATTCTGATTCAAAAAGAGAAAGATATGGTCACACTTTTAACCTGTCATCCGTACCGAGGACATGGAAGATACCGGTATGTGGTGTACTGTATGAGAAATCATGGACAGAAGATCAGGAAACAAAAGGAAGATAGATAAAAATAGATGGAGAGGAGGATGTGATGAAGAATGCAAAAAAGATCCTGGAAAGAAAACGAAAGATCATAGTGGTATTAGTGGTCATGGTCTCATTTGTTTCCGTTCTGGCATGGTATCAGATGAAGAAGGCACATGCTTATCAATCATATAATACAGGAGGAAACAAGCATTTTAAAGATGGACATTTAACAGTGAACATCAATGGACCAAATGGGAAAAGCGATAGTCTGACAATGTATATTCATAGTGATGAATATGAAAAAAATAAAAATGTCAGCGGTGGGACATTTAATAATTCCAGACATCCATATACGGTAACGACGTATTCCGGTGGAGGCGGAGATTATAAGCTTACAGTGAATAAACAGACGATATATTCAGAGAAGAACAGTAACAACAACTATACACTTTTAACGATCAAAGTCTGGTATCTGTTACCGGCCCATGAACAGCATCGATCCTGGGAATGGGTAACAGTGGATAAACCAGTATTTTCAGATCCGAGCAAGGATATAACGCTTTATTGCGGAGGAAATGATGGATTTTGGGAAAATTCCTATCATGATACTCAAGAACATTGGAAATCAGTAAATATCCATGTCAGTACTGGATTGGTCGGAGTGGCTTCCGCTGACAGAGATGGATGGAAAACTTATGACTGGTGTTCTATAAATCTGAATCTGGAAAAGCCAAGCCGCAGCATTTATTACAACAGAAATGGTGGAGATGGTGCAGATGTAACATGGAATTTTACGGATGGAGATTATTTTTCGTTTCCAACGGTATCAAGAAGAGGTTATACCTTGGAAGGATGGCTGGATGAAGGAACAAAATGGATGTCCAATACAGGCTGGCTGGTATGTGGTAATTATACAGAGACAGCCCAGTGGACAGCGAATACATACACTGTAAACTATGATGGAAATGGAGAAGATTCTGGACATGTGAATGATGGGACAGCCACGTACGATCAAAATTACAGCTTTGCTGAGAATGGATACACGAAAAAAGGCTATGCCTTTGTTGGATGGAATACAGATAAACATGCGGTGAGAGCACGGTATTCTCCAGGAGAGACGATCACATGGAGTAACACGGAGGGTATGACACTTTATGCTGTCTGGTCCAAGAACTCTTATGAAGTAACATTTGATGGAAATGGTGCATCAGGCAGCAAAAAGACTGTGGAATTAAAATATGGACAGGATGATATCCTGCCAGCAAATACATTTGAACGGCCGGGATATACCTTCCTTGGGTGGAGTGAAGATCCGAATGCGATCAAAGCAAAATATACCGACAGACAGGCAGTCAATACTCTCTGCGATGCTGGACAGACTTGTGAATTGTATGCTGTCTGGAAGAAAACAGATGGATCATTCGACACACACAACATTATTCATGATGACGGCATGTTTAATGGCTCGATCGAACTGGAAGGGCAGAATGGAACTGGATTTTCGAGAGACCACGTAGATTCTGAATATGGAAGGATCGACAAGGAAGGACAGCCAGGATATTTCACAAACCGTTACAAGTAAAAAAGGAGGAAGAAAGTTTGAAACAAATGAAGACGATCTGTAAAAAGATATCGGTAAGTATTCTTACCCTCCTGATGATCATGACAATGTATCTGAGTGGTTCAGGAGAATCACTGTTCCTGAAGAATAGAGACGTCAAGGCTTTCACAGGAGAAGCCAAACTGGTGATGAGCCAGGCATTATCAAGTAATAAGATTTCAGAGATCGATCGTCCTGCATCAGAAGGTCTGTGGAGTATGACAGCTGACGGACACAGAGTGTTTTGCTTAAACTCTGGAAAGACCATGTGTTCTGGAGATACCTTAAAATACAAGACGATCAATGCAGCAACTTATGAAAAAAAGGGAATTGCAAAAGCATTAAACTGGTATTTCAGGTCAAGCGGCAAGAATACAAAAGATCTGTCATTGTGTCAGGCATACATCTGGGCATGTGGACATGGAGCGAATAAGCAAAATACCGTTTATCAGGCAGGAAAAAATGTGGACAGGGGTTATTCGCAGAAAGATGCAAAAAAGTTCTGTAAAATGATCAGTAATCAGGATCCAGAAGGAACGATCTACTATTATACAGTGAAGAAATGTGTGAAAAAGAAGAAACTGGATTCCCATCAGGTTTTGTTCGGATTTCGTCATACACCGCCAGATATTGAAAAAGCGAAAACGAGTGCAACAAAGTCAGGAACCAGCCCAGATAATGTAAGGATCAAGATCAAAAAGAAAGATGCGGAAACAAGAGCAGGGCTTTCTGGAGCAGTATTTCAGATCTATATGGATGGGAATTATCAAGGAAGTGTAACAACCGATGACAATGGAGAAGCTTCTTATACTGTTCAAAGAACGGTAAGTTATAGTGTAACATCAACGAAAAAGACTTATGTAAAGAATTGGAACGATCTTTCAAAAAGTCAGCAAAAAGAAGCGACAGATAATGGCTGGTACGATTCTTCGGCAAAAGCATATGCTGTGGCAATGCAGGAAGCACAAAAACTTGCAGAGCAGAAGATTTCAGCCTTAAAGAGTGCCTCGGTCCACACTTGGATGGTCAGGGAAACAAAATCCCCATTCGGACACCTGATCCCAGATCAGACAGATCAGAGCAAAGTGGAACAGGGTGGAGTCAGATCATTCACATTTAACTATACCAATGAATTTCAAAAGAGTGATCTGGAGATCTTTAAACAGGGAACTGTAAAGAATAAACGAGGGGATCTAGGAGTTGAAGCAAACTTGCAGAATGCTGTCTATGAGCTATATACTGACCATGATATCACAGGCTCCGATAACAAGAGTGTTGTCTATAAAGCAGGAACACTTGTGACACAGATGGTAACTGATGCGGATGGTTATGCAAAAGTGACAGATCTGTATCCGGGATATTACCGTTTACATGAGAAGTATGCTCCGTTGGGATATAAGTTATCTAGTAATGATATATCAGTCACGGTCGATAAAAATACATCCCAGTATCTGAAAGAAGAACAATATGAAGGAACGATACAGGTTGTAAAGACGTTTGGCGGGGAAAATGTTCCAGAAGCACAGGCAGTTTTTGAGGTTTATGATTCCAGGAATAACTTAAAACAGACGATCACAACGAATGACAAAGGGATCGCAGAAACAGATTTACTTCCTTATGGAGCTTACCGTATTCATCAGACGAAAACGACCGATGGATATGATATGGTACCGGACAAATGGGTAAGCATTGATGGATCTAAAATGATCTATAAGGTTGAATCAAACGATCCAAAGCAGTATGCAGGGATCATGTTGACAAAGGTTACAAGGATCAGTGATAAGGAAACTGGAACTTATACAAAAAAAGAAGAATATAAGGCAGAATTCCAGATCATCGATCAGTCGACAAAGAAAGTCATAGAAACATTGATCACGGATGAAAATGGTGCAGCTCAATCTGGAAAGTTAGATCCTGGCATCTACACGGTTCATCAGACAAAAGGAAGTGATAATTATAAGATCGCTGATGATTTTGATGTAACGATCAAAGACGGCGATAAGAAATTTAAAAAATTTGAGCTGGATAATTATTATAATGGAGACAAGATCCGGGTCAGAAAAACGATGGTCAAGAATGGAAAGTCTAAACCAGAACCAGGGGCTGAGTTTGTTGTACTGGATGAATCTATGGTGAAAGATTTCAAGGATCAGACATTGGCAACGTCACAGGACAGGCTCCATTACATTGAAAAACTGAAAAAAGATAATAGAGATGTGATTCTTGGAACATTAGTCACAGATTCCGAAGGAAAGGCAGCGATGCTCCTAAAAGATTTCGTAAAGAAGACAGGGTTTATAGTCGTGCAGACCAGAGGTGTCGAAGGCTATGACCTTGCGTTACCGCAGTATTCCACAGAAATGAAAGCATCGATCGAGGATGAAGTCAAAGTGTATGAATTCGTTTTAAAAGACGATTATACAAAATCCGCAAAGATTTCGATCAAAAAGCAAATGTCCGTAAATAAAGATAAGTATGTACCGGAATCTGGGGCGGAATTTCAGATCATTGATCCGCATAGAGAAGTGGTCGATACTCTGATAACTGATGAAAAAGGAGAAGCAACTTCAATCTCGTTAGCGATCGGTGTTTATACATTGCATCAGATCAAGGGTGATCCAAAGCATGAAATGATGGAAGATGAAGATGTGGTTTTGATCAAGTCTGATGTCCATAAGACAGTCACGTTTGGTCCGTATAAAGATGATGAAAATAAGATCAGGATCGAACTAGTCAAACGTTCATCAGAGACAAAGAAGCTGTTAAATGATGCAGTCTATGAAATCTATGATGAAGATCAGGATATTGTGGCAACTTTGACTACAGGAACGAGTGGAGATGGAACTGCAGAGTGCTATCTTCCATATGGAAAATATACGATCAAGGAAACTGTTGCGCCAGCAGGCTACAACATGGATGACGCAGAAGAAAAATCTTTTGAGTTAAGCGGGGAATCCACAAGCATCAAGATCACGTACGATAATGCTGGAAATGGAAGCTGCAGGTTTGACCAGATGGATACGCCAGTCTATGGAGAAATTACGTTCAGTAAGACGGGAGATATCTTAACAGATTATGACAAGGATTCTCAGAGTTTTATCTATGACAACGATCAGATCGCAGGAGCAGTCTATGGGCTGTATGCGGATGAGAATATCAAGAAAGATGACGGAACGCTCGTCTGGAAGAAGGACGAACTGATCGATCAAAAGACAACGACAAAAGAGAAGGAGATCCATTTTACAAGAAAGGATATGGATGGAAAAGAAACAACTAACTTCTATTTAGGAAAGTATTACATAAAAGAGATCAAGTCTCCGACAGGCTATATCAAAGATCAGGAAAAACATGAAGTAGAACTGACATGGGATACAACTGCAGGAAGTATCAATGATATTCGTGATGATGATAAAGTACCAGACAAGGAAGATCCGTTTGGAAATGAAGACAATAATGTAAGTACAGGTATTTATGTGTTGGAAAAAGGCGAAAAATTGAACCAGAAGATCAATGATGCGGAATCTGTGACTTTCACGTGGAAGAGTGCACCAGAAGGAGCTGTGACAACGGATGTTTCTCAGAATAAAGATGGCAGTATTGTGCTTTGGAACGATGGTGGAGATTGTTATATCTCAAGTCAAAGAGCCGGACAGGTCATCTACATGAATGCAATATCATCTAAAATGTTTAAAAATTGCAGGAATCTCACAGAGATCAATTTTAAAAATATTGATACATCCGCAGTCGTGGATATGAGTCAGATGTTTTATGCCATGGATTCCATCAAAACACTCGATCTTTCATCTTTCAACACCTCCAATGTAGAAGATGTCAGCCAGATGTTCTATGGAAATCCAGTTCTTAAGACAACATATGTCATGGATCAGATCTTAAAGATCGAAGAAGATAAGTTTATCGAGGAACAGCCGTTAAAGATCGTTGCCATGCCAAAGAACAGGTTCTTAAAAGGTGATAAATTCAAGGCAGAGGACTTTAGCTGGAGAATCCTTTATGATGACGATGGAGCAGAAGATGTGGAAGTGACGGATAAAGATGTGGCATTTACACCGACATATGCAGAAAAATCAGGAAAATACGAGATCAATATCAGTTTTAACAACCAAGGATCATATAAAGATCTGCCAGAGAAAACGATCAAGACTACAGTAGAGGTTCTGGATCCAGAAGAGGAAGATATCGCCTTAAAGGTTGCAAAGAAAGCAAGTATTCATGTCAAAGCTAATGATACTCTGCAAAAATACGGCATCCATCTGATCAAGACCGATCAAGACGGAAACAAGCTGGTGGGAGCCATATTTGCCTTAAAAGCGAAAACAGATATCGTTAATAGCAAAGGAGAAAATATCTTTAAGAAGGGTGATACGATCGTCACCACTGCATCACAGGATGATCAGTTTGAATATCTGGAATTTATTGGATTGCCGACCGATATCTATGCAAAGGATGGAACAGACAGTGATATGTATGAGGTAGAAGAAATCTACGCACCAGATGGATATGAGAAATCGGACAAGACATTAACATTTAAGGGTAAAGTGATCAATGATACGAAAGAAAATCTTATTCATGATGTAAAAGCCGAGAATAATACGGATAATGATACAACAACATATGTGCATGATTCAGATACTTTAGTCAACCAGAAACTGGATTATATTGCATTGAAGAAGATATGGGATGATCATGACAATGCAGCAAAGATCCGTCCAGATGTTGTTACGATCAAGGCAACACATAAGACAACAAAAGAAGTAAAGGTGTATACACTGACAAAAGATAATAACTGGACAATGTTTACGGATATCAAGAAGGAAGATTGTGAAAAGTGGGAGTTTCGTGAAGATGTTCCCGAAGGTTATACTTTGACGAGTACACACTGGAATGATGCGATGTATGTAATTTCGTTTACGAACTTCCATGAAAATCCAGAATATGTCGACATCAATGTACAAAAGGTTTGGGAAGATGGTGACAATGGGGACAATCTGAGGCCGATATCGATCAAAGCTCAATTATATCGAAATGGTGAGAAATACAAGAATGCTATTACATTAGACGAAACAAATAACTGGTCAGATGATGTAACGTACCATTGCCTCGATAAGTATGACAAAACTGGCGAACCATTTGAGTATGAAGTGAAAGAAGAAGTCTATGATAAGCTGACAGATAATGCAAAAACAGGATATGTCGATACTTACGAGACAAATGAGACAATAGATGATGATGGTACAACAACGAAGAATATCATGATCACGAATACGCATACACCAGATACGACAAAGAAAAAGGTTAAAAAGGTATGGAATGATCATGGGAATAAAGATGGCATACGCCCCAAATCTGTTTTAGTTAATCTGTTGGCTGATGGTAAAGTGGAAGAAACATTGATGCTCAGTGCGAAGAATAACTGGAAAGCGTCCAGTAAGGTACTTCCTGTGAAAGTCAATGGGAAAAAAGTCAATTATACATGGAAAGAAGTCGAAGAAGGATTGATCACGGGAGAATCTGAGATCGGATACAGACCAACCTATGATACGGATGAAAATGATCAGGATCTTACAGTGATCACAAACACACATGACCGTACAGGGCCGAAAGGAAGCATTACGATCACAAAAGCATTGGACCCAGGTAATCTGAATATGGATGTTGGGGATTCAACTTTTATATTTACACTGACTGGAACCGATGTCTATGGAAAGAAACACAGTTATGAGAAGAAAGTCAAATTCACAAAGGCAGAGGTTGAAAAACAGATGAAAGATCATCTGGGAGATCTGATCGAACTGTCTGTGACATTTGATAATCTGGAATATGGCACTTATACGTGTAATGAAGGAGGTATGATCAAGTATTTCAAATTACTCAATATTACGAGTAACAGCAGCAATGCAACGATCGATCAGGAGAAAGAAACTGTGACGTTCGATATTGGACCAACTGGAACGACAGCTAAAGCACAATTGACAGGTGGAGCGAAGTTTATAAATCAGATGATCCAAGGATCTGTAAAACTTATCAAGAAAGATTCTAAGGGGAAATCATTAAGAGATATCGAATTTGTGATCACATCATCTGATGGAGCAGAAGTAGCGAAGGCCAAAACAGATTCTGCTGGAGAAGTTACTTTTGATGGACTGCTTCCTGATACTTATACGATCACAGAGACAAAGACAGCGGTTGGAAAGAATCTGTTAAAAGAACCAATCATCGTTACACTGCCAATGACGATGTCACAGGCAGAGGTGGATAAACAGAATGTGGATACAAGTAAAGCGATCAAACAGGGAAATGATTATTACTTCTATCATCTGACGTACAATGTTACGAATGATTCTATATTGGATCTTCCAAAGACAGGTGGACGGACAGATGAGCTTTCATTCATAGGAGGAATCATTCTGATTTTAGGAGGATTATTTTTATTGCATAGAAAATTTCGATAAAATCCGAAAAAATATAAAAAAATAAATTATGAAGAAACCACGTAAATAAGCCATTTTTTACGTGGTTTCTATCTATAAAATAAAAATATCAAAAAAAAATTAAAAAAAGTGTTGACATTCATCGAAAATAAGAGTATATTATATCTTGTCGTCAGGCAAGAGAGCTTGAGAGACACAAGGGATCATAGCTCAGCTGGGAGAGCATCTGCCTTACAAGCAGAGGGTCATAGGTTCGAGTCCTATTGGTCCCACTATCCATGAACTACATGGATGAATTTCATAACATATGGCGATGTAGCTCAGTTGGCTAGAGCATACGGTTCATACCCGTAGTGTCAGCAGTTCGAATCTGCTCATCGCTACTTTCGGAAGACATATTCGATATGAATATGTCTTTTTTTCTGCTAAAAATCATGATAAAAGAGTGAAATCATGTTATAATAAAAACAAAAAAAGGAGAGCAAGAATATGCGTGTAGGAATGGGATATGATGTCCATCAGTTAGTAGAAGGAAGAGACTTGATCTTAGGCGGAGTAAATATACCATATGAGAAAGGATTATTAGGACACTCAGATGCTGATGTTCTGCTGCATGCGATCACAGATGCGATCCTTGGGGCAGCAGCATTAGGAGATATCGGAAAGCATTTTCCAGACACAGACCCTGCATATCATAATGCAGACAGCATGAAGTTGTTAGCAGAAGTTGTAAGATTGATCGAGGAAAAAGGATACGAGATTGGGAATGTGGATGCGACAGTCATTGCACAGAGACCAAAGTTATTAAATTATATTCCAACAATGAAAGAAAATATCAGTAAGACTCTCAAAGTAGATCCAGATCAGGTGAATGTCAAAGCAACGACAGAAGAACATTTAGGATTCACGGGAGAGGGACTCGGGATCAGTGCACAGGCAGTGTGTCTGCTGAATGAAACAAAATAAGAATAAAGGAAATAGCATGGAGATCGTTTATCAGAAAAACAAAGACAAACAGCCAGTATATGACATGTATCAGAAGATTTTTGAAGATCCAGAGCCGTTTGCACAATATTATTTTGAAGAGATATATGCAACGAATCAAGTGATACTGGCAGAAGAAGACAATAAGATCTTAGGAATGCTCCATTTAAATCCATATCACATAAGAGCAGGAAAGAAGACATATACATTAAATTATATTGTAGCAGTTGCGGTGTGGAAGGAATATAGAAGAAGAGGCATCATGGCAGAGATGCTTAAGAAGTGTTTCAATGATATGTATGAGCAGCAACAGCCATTTACGTATCTGATGCCTGCGAATAAAGCATATTATGAGCCATTCCAGTTTCGATTTGTGATGGACTGGGAAGAAACAATGATCGATGATCATAACATTTCATATACAGATGATACAACGGATAGAAATCATAAGATCGTTCATATAATGGCAGAAGATTATCAGACGATCCAGAATTTTTTAGAGCGGTTTATGGAACAATACAAGATATATACAGTTCCGGATGAACCATACCTGAGACGACTGGAAAAAGAAAGCCAGAGTGGAGATGGAAGCCTCTTAGCTTATTATGAAGACGATCTGTTACAAGGCGTATTTGCAGAAAGTTTTGAAGAAGATGAAGTATATATCCGATGGGCGTATTCTTTAGAGCCAGAACATATGCTTAACCAGATCAAACAACGACACCAAGGTAAGAAGATTTATATCACAGAAGGGAATTTATTCAAGGAAAATTCAACAGGAAAGGATTTTATACAAAGCAAAAAAGTACCAAAGATCATGGCAAGGATCACGAACCTTACTGCTTGGGGAGATATCTTGCAAGGAAAGAATGATTTTACATTCAGGATATTGGTGAAAGATCCATATATCAAGGATCAGAATGGAGTATTCCAGTTTCAATGTCTGAATCATAAGATATCCATTCAACGTGCAGACATACCACAAGATGAGACATTAGACATACACACAACGGAGGCACAGGGATGGGAAGATGAAATTTCAATCGACGAGCTGACACAGGTGTTTTTTGACTACGATGCAGGACAGATATTAAAAGAGCATGAGTATCTAAAAGATATCGTGCCGGCTGGCCCAATCTATATTTCAGAGGAGGTATAAGCCATGAAGTTAATGTTTATCGGAGCGGATCATGAAGTGACCGGAAGTTGCCATTATGTGGAAGCTTGCGGCAAAAGATTTATTGTTGACTATGGAATGGAACAAGGGTTAAATGTATACGAGAATGTTGATCTTCCAGTGAATGCAGGGAATCTTGATTTTATCCTGCTGACACATGCACATATCGATCATTCAGGGCTGATCCCGCTGTTGTATGCAAAAGGGTTCAGAGGAAAGATCTATGCGACAAGAGCAACAACCGATCTATGTGAGATTATGTTGCAAGACAGTGCACACATTCAGGAATTTGAAGCGGAGTGGAAGAACAGGAAAGCAAGGCGATCTGGAAAACCAGAAGTTGTACCGATCTATACGATGGATGATGCGATCAATGTCATGCAGTATTTTGTGCCATGCCCATATGGCAGACAGATTGAAGTTGCTGACGGCATTACGATCAAATTTACAGATATCGGACATTTGTTAGGATCTTCCAGCATTGAAGTATGGTTAAGGGAAGTAGATGTGGAAAAGAAACTGGTATTCTCTGGAGATATCGGAAACTTTAACCAGCCATTGATCAAAGATCCGAGCTATACGAGAGAAGCAGATTATGTTATTATGGAATCTACGTATGGTGACCGTTATCATGGAAAACATCAGGATTATGTGACAGAATTGACCGATGTGATCCAGAGGACCTTTGATCGAGGCGGGAATGTCGTGATTCCATCATTTGCAGTTGGAAGAACACAGGAGCTGTTATATTATATCCGTCAGATCAAGGCTGAAGATAGGATCAAGAATCATGGAGATTTCAAAGTTGTTGTAGACAGCCCATTGGCAGTGGAAGCAACGAAGATCTTTAATATGAATATTGATGAAACATATGATGAGGAAGCTATGGAATTAGTGAAACAAGGAATTAATCCGATCACATTTTCCAATCTTCATTTATCCATTACGACAGAAGAATCAAAGGAGATCAACTTTGAAACAGAACCGATGGTGATCATTTCAGCATCCGGAATGTGTGAAGCTGGACGAATCAGACACCATTTAAAACATAACCTGTGGAAATCAGAGAATACGATCATATTTGTAGGATATCAGGCATATGGAACTCTGGGAAGATCACTGATCGAAGGAGCCAAAGAAGTAAAACTGTTTGGTGAGGCGATCAAAGTGGCAGCAGATATCGTACAATTAGAAGGTTTAAGCGGACATGCAGACAAGAACGGGTTATTAAAATGGGTCAATAGCTTCGAGAAGAAACCAGAAGAAGTATTTGTAGTTCATGGAGAAGATGCGGTCTGTGAAGCATTTACATCATGCTTAAAAGACGAATACAAATTCAAAGCGAGAGCACCATACAGCGGAGATGTGTTTGACCTTATTGCAGGCGAATGGACTGAATGGGGATCAAGAGAACGCATCCAGAAGAAACCAAAACAGAGCAGTGCTTATATCAGACTTCTTACAGCCAGCGAACGTTTGAAATCTGTAATTGAGCACAATGAGGGCGGAACGAATAAAGACCTGGGCAAATTTGCTGACCAGATCATCGCCCTTTGTGACAAGTGGGAAAGGTAACAATGCAAGAGACAAAACGTAAAACAGAAGATGCAGTGCGTATAAATAAATATTTAAGTCAGGCAGGAATCTGCTCCAGAAGACAGGCGGATACTTATGTCGAGGAAGGCAGAGTCGAAGTCGATGGAGAAGTTGCAGTAAGTGGAACCAAAGTACTTCCGGGGCAGAGCGTGACATTTGATGGAAAGCCGGTAAAGATTCAGGAAGACCTGATCTTTCTGGCTTTTCATAAGCCAAGAGGAATCGTATGCACAGCAAGCAAAGAAGAGAAAGATAATATTATCGACTATATTAACTATCCAACAAGGATCTATCCTGTAGGACGATTAGATAAGGATTCCCAAGGCTTGATCCTGCTTACCAATGATGGTGAAGCAGCCAATCAGATCATGAAAGCAAGAAATTATCATGAAAAAGAATACGAAGTAACAGTGAACAAACGAATTACGAATGAATTCATTCATGATATGAGGAATCCAGTACCATTAGATGAGATCAATGCAGTAACAAGAAGATGCAAAGTTATAAAAGAAGGACCAAACGAATTCAGGATCATCTTGACACAGGGATTAAACCGACAGATCCGAAGAATGTGTGAACACTTTGGATACCGTGTGACAAAACTTAAGAGAGTCCGTGTTATGAACATTAAACTCGGCGATCTGAAAGAAGGAAGATATCGAAAGTTAACTCCGGATGAATTACGAGAGTTAAAGAAGGAGATTAACTGTTAAAATAGTCTTATAAAAAATTATAAATATATGTTGGATTTTATAATTTTTATTGGTAGAATAAATTATAAATATTATATGGAGGATTTGTTTATGAGTAAATATTATTCTATCAATA
>PPYF01437468.1_pt1 | contig 42435 bp, 51 predicted proteins | sample 1559871 | NCBI WGS metagenome assembly PPYF01 (sample SAMN08240021, study PRJNA423297) | Human gut metagenome, whole genome shotgun sequencing project.
GTCCCGCAGCGGCGAGAACGGGTTATGCACCTCCACGACGCCTCTGTCAACGTCTTTTTATTTTTTTTCTGATTTTTTTCTTCACCCCCGGTAACACCCCTTTGGCGTCTGGTGTTTAATCTGGGGATATCATATGCTTTCTTTAATAACTTGCCGACAGCTTCCGAGCGGCGTATTTACAGCTATCGCCCTGTGGAAGCGACCGCGTCCCCGTTCAGCACGGCAACGGCGCGTCCCGGAGCAGACTTGATTCCTTATCGTTTGTCTTCCCGTCACCCGAACCCCACATCGCCTATGCACTCTTTCTTGCCGTTCAAACATTCCCGCCTCCGTGTGTACATGCCGCTTTTCGCCGCGCTGCTGCTCGTCCTGACCCCCGGCATGGGCGCGGCCGATCCCGCGCCCGCGTCTCCCATCCCGGAGGTGTCCACGGCGACGCCTACCGTCGTTCAAGAGGCGCTTCAGGCCGTGGTCGAACAGACGGCACCGGAAACGCCCGCCGCCCCGGTGGTGCAGACGGCTTCGGCCCTTCCCGCGGTTTCCGGAGAGCCAGGTTCCGCTTTGGCCAAAGAGGGGGCTTCCGTGCCTCTCCAGGCGGCGTGGCTGCTGGACCCCAAAGGCACCCACACGCTGACGGATGTCCTGTCCCCGAACGCCCAAAAAGAATTCAAGCCCTACGAGCCGGAATCCCTCCCCCATCAGGCGGGGACCATCTGGATGCGCTTGGAGGTTGAGGGCAAGTCCCCGGCCTTTCCGCTCGTGCTGGATCTGAATACCCGCATAGCCGGGCAGCTCCCCGGCATCCCGCAGGTTTGGCTGGTCCGTCCCGGGGAAAGCAACGGAACCCCGGTGCGCCCCTCCAGCGACGGGCTTTATTCCCTGCCGAGCCCCCTGCCAGATCAGACCGGCATCTATATCCGGGTCAACGGCATCCCGGCTCCCGGCTTCGCCCCCATGCTCCGCAATGCGGCGAGCCTGACCCTCGTGGACGAACTCGGGACGCAGCCGCAGCTTGTGCTGCTGGCCGTGCTGCTGTTCCTGTGCCTCCTGCGCGGGGTCACCGAGCGCCGCGAATGGCGGATGTGGGCCGCGCTCTACATCGCCGCCGTCTGGGTGCAGGCGTTTTGGGGCTTGCCCACAACGCCCGCAGGGGAAGTCAGCCGCTGGGATATGCCCGGGCTGCTCGCACCCGGCGTCGCCCTGCTCATCCTGCCGCATGTCGGCAGGCACATGCTGCGGACGCGCCACCACGCCCCTTTTATTGATATGCAGTTCGTTCTGCTGGCCCTCTTCGGCATAGCCCTTTCCGTCGCGCCGCTGATCCCCGGCTATACGTGGACGCTGCAATTCCTGCCGCTGTGGCCCCTGTTCATGCTTCTGCTCCTGCCCGGCACCCTCGCGGCCTGTGCCCGCAGGCTTCCCGGCGCGAAACGCTTCCTTCTTATCTGCATCCTGCCGCCTCTGGGTATGCTGGCGCTGTTTCCGCTTTCCCGCCTGCTCCCCGAATCGATCATCGGCCTGTTGCCCCACGCGCTGGACGGCTTCATGACGCCGGGCGTGGTCAGCCTGATCCCCCTGACCGGACTGACCCTGAGTGCCCTGTTCGCCGCGCTCAGCCCGAGCCCGAAGCCTCTCCCCGCTCCGAACCGCAGCACACGGGACACCAAGACCGGCAGGGCGGGCGTCGCCGCGTTGGAACTGGGCGGAGCTTCCAAGGCTTCCGAAACGTCGTTCGAGCGCCTCCCCTCGCTTTCCGCCGAGCCGGAAGGTCTTGAAATCGCCAGCTTCCCGAATAAGAAACCTTCCTCCGCCACCGTACAACCTGAGCCCGCGCGGGCTGCCGAAGCCTCCCGGCCCACATCCCGCACCCCGGAAAAACGTCCGTATCCGCAAGCCCTCCAAGCGCCTCTTTCCGCCGGGATGGTGGAGGAATCGCTCCGCGCTCCGCTGGATGCCCTGCTCCGGGCCATCAGCGCCGTGGACCAGTCGCAGCTCTCCGCCGAAGCCCGCCGCCGGACCGACGCCCTCGGCGTCGCCGGGCGCAACCTCGCCACGGCCATCGGCAATATGGGCAGGGGCATACCCCTCTCTCAGGACTTCGACCGCAAGGAACGGTTCGATCTGAACCAGCTTCTGCTGGAAACCCATGAAGCGGTTTCCAGCCTCGCCGAATCCAAGAACCTCGGCCTGTCATGGTTTACCGCCCCCTACCTGCCCCGCTGCTACGAAGGGCGACGCGCCCAGCTCGCCAACGTGCTAGCCTTGCTGGTCGAGAGCGCGGTACTCGCCACCGATCGCGGCATGGTGCAGATCCGTGCCCAGCGCCTGCCCGAAAGCACTGATCCCGGTCACCTGCTGTTCACCGTTTCGGATACGGGTTCCGGTATGCCGCCCCTCGAACGCAGTACGCTGGCGCTCGTGCGCACATGGGAACTCGTGGGGCCCGACGGGGAACTCGTCTCTCTCGAAAGCGGCCCCAAGGGAACCACCATTTCGTTCAGCATGAGGCTGACCGCCCGCATCGAACAGCAGCCCATCCCCGCCGCGCCCGAGCCGGACAAGGAAACGCTGTCCCGCCTGCCCGCGAGCTCCCTGCGCATTATCGTGGCGAGCAACGTCCCGGCGAACCGACAGATGTTGTCCTATTATCTGGATGAGCTGCCCCATGAGATCATCGAAGCCCGGAGCGCCGAGGAAGCGAAGGCGCTTTACCGCCGCACCCCCGGGGGTCTGATCATTTTCGACGACGACATGCCGGAGGAAAGCATCGCCGACGCCGTGGCCGATATCCGCATCTTTGAAGGCGAGCACAATTTCCCGCTGGCCTCCATCCTTGCGCTGGTCAACAGCAACGAGCAGATCGACGCCCTGCGCCGGGCCGGATGCACCCATTTCCTCAAGAAGCCGATCACGCGCAAGGATCTGCGCGTACTGACCCTGCGCCTCGCGCCTGTTTCGCGCCGCTTCAAGGATACGGACGGCGCACCCCAAAAAACAGCACCCAAACCGCAAGCACCTTCGGCCAAGAATTCACCGCGCGTCTCGCCGGATATCCCCAACCTTCCGGAACTCCCGGAACCAGCAAAGCCGCTTGCCCCGGCCCTTTCCACGCCCCGGAACAGCCACGCCGCCGAACCGGTGCCTGTTAAGAAAAGCATCTTCGCCTCCCTGTTCGCGCCGTTCCGCAAACAAGCCAAGCCAGCCGCACCCGAAGCGCCCACCGTGGTCGATCAGATTGACGAACCCGTCATGACGCTCACGGAAAAGGCTCCCGAAAAGCCGATCAAGCTGTCCAGCGTGGGCGAACCCATGCCCATCAGCAAAGCATCCCCCGAGGAAGTTCCAGCCCCCAGGCCGCGCCCTGAGCGCCCGAACCCGCTGGAAGAGCGCGCCAAGCATATGCCAGCCCAGCCAAGCGCCCCGACAAATGCCGCGGAATGGGTCGGGGAACCTATGCCTATCATCAAGAAGCAGGACGGCGAACAGGAACTGGCCAAGCTGGTTGAGGCTCCGCTCGCAAGGCCCACGCAGGAAAAGGAAGCGGAAAAGCGGCCTGATTCCGAACACGCTTCCGCTCCGCAGCGTTCCGAAGCGGCCACTCCCTTAAATACCGTGCCCGATCTCAACCTCGATGAATGGGTAGGCGAACCCACGCCCATCATCAAGCCGCTGACCGTGCCCGCTCCGCTGCCGACTCCCGAGGAAGCTCCGTTGACGCTGGAACCGGAACAAAAGGTTTCCCTAAAAAAGCGGGACAACGCCCCCTTGACGCTTGATCCCACTGACGATGCACCGCTGACCCTGACGGCCCAAACCGACAAGGCGGATGAACCGCTCATGCTCGGTACGCCGCTGCCGGACAAAAAAAGCAGCCTCTCCAACGACGTCCTGATGCTGGACGAACCGCTGGGCAATCAGCCGGAACTTTCGTTGGCCGGACTCGGGCTTGGGCCGCAAGCGGAAGTCATCAACCTGACCGAACCCGTCCGCAAACCCGCCCCGGCGCAGCCTGCGGAGAAGGACGCTCCCATTCCCGATCTGTTTGGGGAAGCCCGACCAGCCCCACTACCCGGCCCGCGTTCATTGCTGGATGAAGCGGCCTGTCTCGCGCCCTGCGGACAAGGTTCGCGCCCGACGGCAAACACGAACGAGCTGGCCATTGATGACATTGTGGAGCTCGGCGTACCGGTGGCTCCGGTTATCCAGCCGGCCACCGAAAAAGATATCGACCTCCCCGAACCCCAGGAGGCCCCCCTTCCTCCCGTCCTTTCCGCAGGAGACGGCGAAGCGGCCGCACAGGAGCAGCCCGTTCCAGCCATTCCCGAAACACCGGAACAAGAACCTGCCCTTCCCACAGAGGACGGACAGAAAGCCCCGCACCAGGATGCTGAGCAGGAAAGCGAGGCCTCTGACGAAGCCATTCGTGCCTTGCTTACGGAACTGGATGAAGCTTTGGAGCGCGCCATCCAGGGCGAACAATCGGGCGACGCGCAGATGGTCTGCGAAGCCGCCGCCCATATCGGACGTCTGGCCGAAACCTACGATCTGCGCGTGCTGGACGATCCGGCCCGCTGCCTTGAAGAGGTCGCCTGCTCCGGCAATATGGACGAAATCGTGCAGCTCATGCCGGATCTGGTTTCCGCCATCAACCGGAACCGCGCCTCCTTTGAAGAAGCGGAGCGGGACGGATAAACAGCGCAACAACACATTCCAGAGCAGAGAGGCTATAGGGCGTCACGATAGATGAGAATGGCGGGGGATCGGGTGGGAGGTTGACGGATGCTTGACTTTTCCTTGACTGGTGCGGGTCTGAACGTTGACCGGCCCCGAAAAAGCGATGAAAGAATGGTTTGAGAACGGAGGGCCATTTTTAGACCCGATTGTCACGCAAGTTGAGAACGAGTGCAGCCCCGGCGTGTGTCAAAACTGACACAAAACCGGGGCTGTTTTTTTGTGTTTTTTGTCAGGGGACGGATCGCGGCAGCTGCTTGTGTGCTGCGTGGCGCTACCGGAAGGATCGAGGCGGTTATTTGTGGACGCGCTGGGCGGCGCTACTGGAGCGGGGGGGCTGCTCAGTAAAGAGGCCAGGGAAGTTTCCGTCGTCATCCTGGGCAGCAGACTGCTTGCCCGCTTCGAGTCTGGCCAGTTTCTCCCGGAGGGTTCCGATCTCTCGAACAAGCTGTTCCTTCTCTCGTAGGAGTTGTTCTTTCTCTCGGTAAAGCCTGCGGTTTTCTGCTGCTAGGTCTCTCCGTTCTCCCCTTTCCAGCTCTAACTCTCTTTCCAATTTGGTGACCGCACCATCGGCCCCTTGTATTCCTATCGCAGCATTTTCTGGACTAGGAAGAGGTTCCTCAAGATTGGCTCGCATTGGTCCGACCCCTAACAGTAGCCAGGCTGGAGAAACTGAAAATTGTACGCAAATGCGCTCTAGAACTTCCTGGTTAGGGAGTGACCTTCCGTTTTCGTAGGTTCTTAGGGTGTTGGGATTGATTCCCAGGCTCTTTGCAAATTCGCCTTGCTTTGTTTTTCCACGGACTCGTAGGAGCCTCTCCGCGATAGTATCCATACGCAAAAGTTCCGGCACGCTAAGTTTTGCGTGAAGTTTTGCGCGCAAGTTTACTATAACATATTGAAATAAAATATTATATGCTAAATCTATGCAAAATTAAGTTTTGCGCGTATTTGCGTTGACAAAAACTTAATTTTGTAAGAAATAAAACTTGCGGGCGGTTGAAAAAGAACGCGATAAATCAGCCATAGCAGGCCGCCCCCATTTTAGCAATGTGAATGTTTCAAGCTCAGATGGAGGTGCTCCATGAGCAAGCTGCAACCATACGGACGGGGACGCGCAGATTCCAAGCGGGAAATCCAGCGCATCCTGGACGACAAGGGAAAGAATTTTGTGGATGTGGCAGAGGTGGCCGGAGTGACCCCGCAGACCGTATCCGCGACGATGAACGGCTTTCGCCACAGCCCGCGAGTGCTGGAGGCGCTCCGCACTTTCGGCGTTCCCGAACGCCTGCTGTTTGATCCCCGCCGCGCAAGCCGTGTGGCTTAGGGGGCGGCTATGGCGCTCAAGGAAGCCTACTCGACAACGGAGCTGCTATCCCTGCTCGAACTCTCTTTTAGCTCTTCGATCATTCGACGGGCTGAACGTGAGGGATGGCAATCTCAAAAGTGCGCCGGTCGCGGCGGAGGCAAAGAGTGGTTGCTTTCCTCCATGCCGGAAGACACACGCCTGGCAATCCGTGCCGCCGAAGAAAAGCAGGCGATGGAGCTTGCGCCCGCAACAACGGTTCCCGCGCTTTCCCCGACCCTGACTACGGCCATCATGGATGACAAGCGACGCTACCAGGCGCTGGCCCGCGCGGACCTGGTCTGCCAGTACATCGGCTGGCAGCGCAGGCACGGCGCGACGAAGATCCAGAAAGGCGAGTTCATCGTTGCCTACAAGGCCGGGGCATGGCCCAAACTTCTGGAAGAAGTCGGGCCGGTATCGTGGCAGACGCTGGAGCGGTGGAAGCTGGAGCAGGAACGCTCCGGGAGCGTGCTGTCTTTGGCTGACAAACGGGGCGTTACGCACAAGGGAAGAACCATGCTTACAGAAGAACACAAGCGCGTCATTCTGGGCCACGTTCTAAACCCCAACGGGGCCAACGTCAGCCAGTGCGTGCGGGAGGTGCAGAAGAAGTTTCAGGCCACGGGCCTGGCCTCCCCTTCCGAGCCGACCATACGTCGTTTTGTGAAGCAGTACATGACGGAATGCTTCGACGAATGGACGCTGTTCCGGGAAGGGAAGAAGGCATGGAACGACAAGTGCGCCATTTCCCTGCTGCGAGACTGGAATCTGGTGCAAGTTGGGGACGTGGTGATCGGTGACGGTCACACGCTCAACTTTGAGACCATCAATCCGGCGACGGGCAAGCCCACGCGCATGACCATCGTGCTGTTTTACGACGGGGCGAGCAACTGCCCTCTGGGCTGGGAGATCATGGCCACGGAAAACACCGCCAGCATATCCGCCGCGTTCCGGCGTACCTGCATCATGCTGGGGAAGTTCCCGCGCGTGGTCTATCTGGACAACGGACGCGCCTTCCGCGCCAAGTTCTTCAAAGGCTGCCCGGACTTTGAGCAGGCGGGCTTTCTGGGGCTGTACCGGGACCTCGGCTGTTCCGTGATCCATGCCTGGCCCTATCACGGGCAAAGCAAGCCTATCGAGCGCTTTTTCGGGACGTTCCACGATATGGAAGTCTGGATGCCCTCCTACACGGGCAACGACATAGCCCACAAGCCAGCCCGGATGAAGCGCGGCGAGGACCTGCACCGGCAACTGTACACGAAGCTGGGCGGGCGGCCCCTGACGGAAGAAGAAACGCTGGTGCAGGTGGCGCGCTGGTTCGCGGAATACGCGACGCGCCCGCAGTACCGGACGCATCTGCACGGCAGAACGCCGGGGGACGTGTTCATGGAAGGCCGGGGCGAGGGACTTTCTCCGCAGGACATGCAGAAGCTGACCCTGTTCATGATGCAGAAGGAAGTCCGCACCATCACGAAGGACGGCATCAAGGTGAACGGACGGCTGTACTGGCACGAAAAGCTGTATTCCCGCCGCCATCCGGTGCTTGTCCGGTATGACGAACACTTCAACCCTTATACCGTGTACGTCTATACGCTGGACGGCGACCTGCTTTGCGAAGCGAAGGACCGCGAGCATTACCGCATCGCCAGCGGGCTGCATCCGGTGGCGCGGATTCTGGGCACGCCGGAACAGCAGGAAGAGGTACGGGCCAACATAGCGCTGCGCAAGGGGCTGGAGAGAAGCAGCACGGCGCTCATGCGCGAGCTTTTGCAAGCCACCATCCTGCCGGAAACGCAGGCCCGCCTGGCGGCGCTGGAAACGGAAACGGCGGAGATTGTGCCCGCCGAACCGAAGCCCCAGAAAGTGATCCGCCTGTCCGCCCCCAAGGTGACGGCGGAAGAAGAAGCGGCGCTGGCGGCAGCCAAGGCGCAGGCCCGCGCGGAAATGGATGCGGAGCCTGGCTATACGCCGTCGGACCTCAAGCGCTGGAAGGATTCGCAGGCGCGGTACGCCTACCTGTTCGGCGTGAAGTACGAGCAGAGGCTGGAGCTGGTTCCGGCGGACGCGGCCTGGATGGAAGCCTACGAGGAAACGCCGGAATTTGAGCGCTACCTGAAGAACCGCTACGCGGCGCTGCGGGAAATGTACGAACAAAAGCGGGCCATGCAGTCCGCGTAAGGAGGCCATCATGCGTGACATCATCATCGAAACCGAGGCCATGAGCCGTTTTGACAACGCCGTTGACGAAGTGGCCGCTGCCGACCACGGGCTTTCCGGCTTCATCCTTGCCTATGGGCAGGCCGGGCGCGGCAAGAGCGTTGCGGCAAAGCGCTACGCCAAGGAACGGGGCGGGACGCTGATTCACGTCTGGCAGGGCTGGAGCCAGACGGCCTTTCTGCAGAACCTGCTTTTCGCCATACGCGGCGGGGAAGACATGCCGCGTCATTCCGGCACCCGCTGCAAGGAACAGATCGTGCGGGCGCTGGAAGACAACAGGCGGCCCCTGTTTGTGGACGAAGCGGACCGGCTGCGCATCGACCGCATCGAAGACCTGCGGGACATCCACGAGCTGACGGGCGTTCCCGTGGTGCTGATAGGCGAGGAAAGCATTTTCGGGCTGCTGGCGGAGCGGCGGCGCATCTGGTCGCGCGTCATCAACGAGGTGGAGTTTGCCCCAGCATCCCCGGCGGAAGTGGCGCTTTACGCCATGCGTTCCACGGGGCTGGACATTCCCATGCAGCTGTCTTCTGAGATAGCGCGCCGCACGGAAGGCGACTTTCGGTTGATCCGCAACATGGTGTTTCAGCTTGAAAAATCCGCCAAGGCGTCCGGTTCGTTCACGGTAGACGAAAGTATGCTGGAAACTGTGCTCTCTTCCCGCCCTTGGCGGCGCAAATAATCACGCAATCTGAGAACGGAGGAAAAAATCATGCTGAAAGAGAATCTTATGTCCATTCTGGCTGTGCTTGGAAAAGTACAGGGAAACGCAAAGGATGAGGAACAGGTCGCCCTGGTGCGCGGCTGCTGTGACAATCTGAGGGCCGCCGCTGAACAGGCGGAGGCGCTGGAAAACAACCTGCATGTGGTGAGTGTGGACTGGACCACGGAAGAAGCGGAAATCGCCGTGCCCGCCATGAATCTGCGGCTGGTCGCACGGGGCATCAAGGTATCGGGAGAGTTCCCGGCAAGGGCTATCCGGGAGGTGGTGTAATGGCCAGAAGCAAGCCCACGCCGCACATTGTGGCATCGAGGGAACAGGCGGAAGGGACGATGGCGGAAGTGGCGGCCATCGACCGCAAGCTGAAAGCTCTGAAAGTTACCCTGAACGAGGAAATCGCCGCCGCCAAAGATAAGGCGGGCCGGAACGCCGCTCCGCTGGAAGCGCGCCGGAAGGAGCTGGAAAGCGGCCTGGCGGTGTTCGCCACACTGAACCGGAAGGAGCTGTTCACGGACGGCACGAAAAGCCTTGACCTGGGCTTCGGGGTCATCGGCTTCCGGGCCAGCAGCAAGATCGTGCAGCAGAACAATATCAGCCCCGCCGTTACGCTGGAACGGCTGCACCAGTTCGGCTTTCTGGAATGCATCAGGACGAAGGAAGAAATCAACAGGGACGCCATGACGGGCTGGACGGATGAAAAGCTGGAAACCGTGGGAATGCGGCGGCAGAAGTCGGACGGCTTTTTCGTGGAAGTGAAGGAAGACCCGCTGCCCACCACCTAGGAGGACGCATGGCCTACAGGCTGACGAAACCGGACCGGGAGAAGCTGGGGATGCGCTTTGCGGAGGCCCTGCTTTGCCGGGCCTCCGCAAGGCCCGAAGAGATGCCGGAGCTTGCCTTGCGCAAGGACTGGAAGGAAGCGGCCCCCCATGAGCGGAAAAAGGCCGCTACCGCCATAGCGGAAGAGGCGCGGGGCATCCTTTTGAAAAGCGGCTATCCCAAGGAACAGGTAGAGAAGGCAACCCGCCATCTCATCAAATACTAAGGAGAAACGGTATGACGAAACGAGAATTTGTAGTCGCGGCATTTGAGACCATGCGAAAGGACTACCCCGACCTGCCCATCACGCTGGGCACGATGGAAAAGGCGCTGGATGTTCTGGGCGCGGTGGCCGCCGCCGAACTTCTGAGCGGCGGTGAAGTGCCGCTGCCGTCCGTCGGCAAGATCAAGGTACAGACAACCGCCGCGCGAACGGGCCGCAATCCCAGAACGGGCGAGCCTCTGGACATCCCGGCGGGACGCAAGGCGTACCTGGTGCCCGGCAAGGATCTGAAAGAAGCCCTGAAATCCTAAGCGAAACGGCCCTGCGGGGCCGTCGCCGGGGCGTGGCGGTCTCGGCCTGATGAGCAGCTAGGAGGAAACAGTATGTGGAAGCATGAGATATTGGCCAGTCTGCAATGGCAAGACTCGCTGCACCTGAAAGATTCATACGGGATCCTGCTCAAGAGCCTGATCCCGGCCCTGGAGGAGGCCCCCAACATCCATATCGAGGATGCCAGATCCCTATCATCCGCCCGGAACATTCTGGAAGAGGATGAACCGTACATTTTCATGGACAACGGCGAGCTTATGCGGTGCCCGTTCCCCCGGACACTCTTCACCTTCCGCCCGCCGGAAGACCTTATTCCCGGCAACGACCGGATGGCTGTGTATGTGACCCATGACGGTGACGGCATCTGGACTACCTCGTTTTTCTACAATCCCCCCTCCCGGAAGTGGGCGATCTTTCCTTTTACCTATGCCTGCACGGCCTACTCGGATGCTGTGGCCCAACTGTATGATCCCAGCCGGTATATGAGCTGGCCCCTGGAACGGAAGACGGGGGAAGAGCTGACGTTGCGGCTGATGTATGTGGTCCACGCCACGCTGTACACGCTGAACGCCAAAAACGTCTATCTGGAAGCGGTGGAACGCCCCGAAAAGTGCAACAAAAAGCGGGCAAAGAACAAGAAAGTGCCCCTGTATCGCTACCATGTGCTGAAGGTTGCGCCGGGCGTGGTCCGCAAGACAAGCCAGCATGAAAGCGCGCAGCCGGTGACGGGATCCATGCCGGTCCACCTGTGCCGGGGGCATTTCAGGACCTACACGGAAGACGCGCCGCTGTTTGGGATACCGGGGAACTTCGGGCGGTTCTGGATTCAGGCGCACGTCCGTGGCCACAAGGAAAACGGCGTGGTGGTGAAGGATTACGAACTGCAAGGATAATGCGAAACGGCCCTGCGGGGACGTCGCCGGAGCGTGGCGGCTCCGGCCTGATGAGCAGCCAAGAGACAGTGCAATGACAGAGGTAATACCCAGACTCCCCCACACGGAGCGAAACGGAAGTGTGTACATAGGCGAAGGCGTGACGTTTGAACGCATCCGGCGGATAACCGGCTATCTTGTGGGTACGGTGGACCGTTTCAACAACGCGAAACGGGCCGAGGTGGCGGACCGCGTGAAACATACGACCATGGGGACGGTATGAGCGAGGAAAAGCGGCAATTCTGCGCGTCCGTAAGCGTGCGCCACGGGGAACAGCGGGCCAAGCTGGAGCTTTCCCCTGCGGAGAAACACGGCGGGCCGGAGGGCTTTTACCGCGTGCGGGTTTCCCGGCGCTGGCTGGACATGGACAACGGCGAGATGCGCTTTGTGAACCGTGAAAGCCTGGCCGTTGTGGTGGCGGAGTTTGCCCTGTACTGGCTTCAAAAGCCCGCCCCGGCTCCGGGTATTCCCTGCGGTTCCCGCGTGTCCGTGCGGCGCGAGGACGGCCTGTTTGAAGGGACATGGACGAACACGGAGCCGATCCTGGACTATGCGGGCCGCTGGATGGTCAGCGTGTCGCTGGACGGCAGGCGCGTGTTCGTCCCGGTGGAAGACGTTGTCGTACACAAGGAGCGCCGCCGTGGATAAGAAAAACATACGCCTGGGATTGTACCGAAAGATTGAGATCGCCCGCAAGCAGCTTCCGCAGATGGATGAGGAAGCCTTCCGGGCTTTGCTGCGTGGCGAGTTCGGCACGGAGAGTCGCAAGGACATGAACATCCACCAGCTTTCCCGGCTGGTGCAGCTTTTTGCCGAAAAGTACGGCGTGACCTATACCGCGCCCGCTAAAAGCCGTAACAACCGCGTAACGCCGCACGGACGCCCGGACTGGATAGAGATCACGGATTCCATGCCCTATGCCGCCGAAAAGCGGCAGATTCTGGCGATATGGCGCAAGCTGGGCTATTCCATGACCAGCCTGGACACGCGCTGCAAGCGGGCGTTCAACGTGCCGCTGTTCGTCTGGATGCAGAACGGGGACCAGATCAGCATCCTGCTGTCCGATTTGCAGCGCCGGGAACGGGCTTTCGACAAAAAGCGGAAAGCCGAAGGCGGGGCCGGTGAGTAGCGAGACGGACAGCCTCCGGGCAAGGGTGCTGGAACGCTATGTGTCCGTCTATGCCTTTTGCCGTGCGCACCCGGACTTGAAACGGGCCACGGTGTACCTGGTGCTTTCCGGGCGGTATCCGGGAGACTGCCGCGCTCAGGCCGCCAAGATACAGGCGGCGCTGGCAGAAGGCACGGAGCCGCCCGCTCCGGACACAGCGCTGGAGAACCTACCGCGACCGGTGAGCGTGGAACGGGAGGCCGTGGTGGAGACCTTGCAAAACATACGCTGCGGCCATTGCCGACGCCTTGACCGGCGGGAATGCGCGGCCTGCCGGGAGCAGACGGAACGGGAAGGGAAGGAGCTTTACCGCAGGCTGTTTACGGACGGGGACCGGACGGAGTAGAACGGCGGCACTCAGGAGAAATGAGAATGCGAAAGCTGATACAGGATATCGTGACGCTGACAAAGGAAGGCTGGAGGCCCTATGACGCCGAACCGGACCGGAGCGTGTATGAAAAGCTCGGCTGCACGCATGTGTTGCGCGGGCAGAAGCGCAAGCCGTCCTGGTTCGTGAGGGGAGATGTTTTCTGCTGCATCGGCTGCGCGGATCACTGTACGCTGAAACGGCCTGCGGGCTTTCCCCTGCCGCTGCCCATCCGGTATTCCGTGGTCCCGCCGGATCAGCCGTACACGTTGACGCCGCTGGAGATGCTGGCGCGGCATGACATCCTGACGGTACGGCAGGCCGCGTATTGCCTGAACATTTCCGAGCGGCAGGTGTACGACTACATCGCGGAAGGAAAGCTCGTAAAGCTCAAGGACGCGCCCGTGCGGGTGCGAGCCGACGAAGTAAAGGCCCTTCGCAAAGATTTTGACGAATAAAATTTGTTCGCATGGAGCGCGTCCTTTCCGGGCAAGGTACGGCCCGTCATGGCATGATTGCTGTGACGGGCCGTTTTCGCATCCGGTCTGTTTCCACCCTTCCCCGCCGGAATATTTCCGGCGGGGAGCCTTGCACCAAACACGGAAAGGAGCACGTTCCATGAAAAAACTTCTCTGTAATCCCCGTTATCTGCTGGCCCTGTTCACACTGTGCGGCCTTGTGCTGCTGGCGAGCCTGCTGCTTGTTTCTCCCGTCCAGGGGCCGGTGGTGGCCTACAAGCTGGCGCTGGTGGTTGTGGCGGCCATCGTGGGCATGATCTTTGACTTTCTGGCCTTTCCGTATGCGTTGCCGTCCTCCTATCTGGACAAGGACTGGCGGACAAATCCCGACGCCACGGGCGAAGACGGCAAGCCAGACTTCCCCATTGCCAACGGCTATTTTCGTCCGTTCTGCGCGGCATTGCTGCGTCGTGCCGTCATTATCGCGGCCTTTGTCGTGGCCGTAGCGCTGGGGCTGTAGGGATGTCGGACGTAACATTGAAGATTGAAACCATCCCGACATGGAAGGAAATTCTGGTGCAGGCCCTGGGCTTCTGCGTCCGGTGGATACTACGAGGTTTTCTTCTGTTCATCGGCTTTTATCTGGCCTCCTTGTGGTTGCCGATCAGCGTAAAAGCCGCCGAAGTGACGATCCCCCGCGCGGCGCAGCAGTACCGGGCAACGCTTGTTCGGGCGGCCCATGCCACCTGGGGGATGGACGCGCCGGTGGCAGTTTTCGCGGCGCAGATCCATACGGAAAGCTGGTGGCGCAACGACACCGTTTCCCATGTAGGGGCGCAAGGCCTAGCACAATTCATGCCTGCCACGGCCCGCTGGCTGCCTTCCGTGGCACCGGAAACGGGAAAGCCGGAGCCTTTCAATCCCGGCTGGAGCCTGCGGGCGCTGTGTACCTATGACAAGTGGCTGTGGGAGCGTGTGACCGGGCACAGCGACATGGAGCGCATGGCCTTCACGCTTTCCGCGTACAACGGCGGGCTGGGCTGGGTGAACCGCGACCGCAAAAAAGCCCGTGCCCTGGGCGTGGATGACCGGCGCTGGTTCGGCGCTGTGGAAAACGTGAACGCCGGGCGCAGCAAGGCCGCCTTCCGGGAAAACCGCAACTATCCCCGGCTGATCCTAAAGGAACGGCAATACGCCTATATCAAGGCGGGTTGGGGACCGGGCGTGAAAGATGAGGCGCGGCTATGATGCTCCGGCTGATCGGCATAGGGACCGTGTGCGCGCTGGTGGCTGTTTCCTACGCGCTGTTGCTTACCAAGGGCGCGCTGGACACGGAAAAGCTGCATCATGCGGCCACTGCCGCCGAACGGGATCATTGGCAAGCGGCGGCGGAAATGTACCGGCAGGACGCGGAAGCCCAGGCGGAAAACGCCCGGCTGTGCCTTGCGCGGGAGGCGAAGGCCGCGCTGGACCTGGCGGAACGTGAGGCCATCGTGCGGCAGGCAAAACCCCGCGTCCGGAGCGCCGAGGAACGAAACGAGGTGGTGGATGATGAAACGCGCCGTCGTGCTGTTGTTCGCCTCAATCGCCCTTTGTAGCGCCTGCGGGCGAGAGAAGCCCGCGCCGCTCATTCTCAACTTGCCTGACTGCCCGGCCCCCTCGGTGCCCGTTCTGCCGGAACTGGACGCCACGGAGCCGCTGGACAGCCGGAAAAACATTGAACGCCTGCTGGCACGGGATGACGCCTTTCGGGCCTACCTGGACGGCCTGACCGCCGCGCTGCGTTGTTATCAGGTCCGAGGTACGCATGGGAAACGAACTTAACGCCGCTCTTACCGCCGTCCTGCCGCTGATAGAGTCCCTTTTCGCGCTGGGGGTGCCCGGCATTCTGCTGTTGCTGGCTTCCATTCCCGCGCTGGCGGTGGCTCTGGTTTTCGTTCTGGATTACCGGCACGGAAAACGCATCGAGCGCGTGCTTGCCGCCTACCGCAAGGATACGCAGGAAGCCCTGCAGACCATAAGCGAAAAGCACGAGGCCATCCTTCGAGAAATGAGCGCCAAGCATGAAGAAACGGCGGAATTTTACCGGAAGAACGTCACACTGGTAAAGAATTACGAAAGGATGAACGACACCTTGCAGACGCTGGTAGTAAACAATACGCGGGCAGTGGAACACCTTTCGACCATTATTGAAACGCGTGGAAGGTCATAACTTTTCTGGATAAGACCATCAACATCATCACAGGGAGATCATCATGCTGGTGCGTGACTACAGGAAAAAAAGAGAAGAACTGCGCCTGCGCCGCAGGGCCATCGAGGCGGACGTGTCTTCCCGCCGGGAAAGTCTGCTGGATGCGCTTTCACTGACCCGCCCGAACGACAGCCTGCAGGGGGAATATATCATGAGCCTGGCCATCAGCCTCAATGAGCTTTTGCTGGAGCTGAAAGGGGTAAACGACCAGATAGCGATATTGTCCCGCGAGCTGGACGACTAAGCAATATAGGGGGCACTCTATGAATATGCGCCATGAGCTAATGGGCCGCAAGGTTGAACTTTCCAGAAACTATAAGAAGAGTAAAATCATTGCTGATGCTGTTGCTGTACATATTCTCTCTTTGCTTTCCTCGATGGATTATGAAGAGATGGATATTGAGGACTTGCAATTGTCTGCACAAAGTCTATCGGAAGCTGTAGCTGATATGCGATTGATTTCAAAAAATCTTGCAAAGGTCAACGCCGCTCTGGGGAACTAGGTATGGGCACGGAATACCCCACGGACATGCTTTGGCGGGCGCAGGAACTGTATTGCGTGGACCGCCTGAGCTATGCCGCCGTAGCGGAGGCAACGGGCGTTTCGGCCACCACGCTCAAGGCCTGGGGGCAAAAATACGCCTGGGCGCGCCGTCGTGAGGAAATAGCGCAGGCGGAAAGCGAGATCCGCGTCAATATCATCAAAGGGCGGCAGAAGGCGCTGGAGCAGCTTCTTGCGGCAGAAGGCGCCAAGGAAGCAGCCCCCATGGCCTTTGCGGTGTCTTCTCTGGAATCGCTCGCGTTGAAAAGGCAGGAATTGGCGGCGGCTGGCAAGATACCCAGCGCCGCCGGACCTGCCAGGCGCAAGATCACGTCGCGGGCGGAAGCCGTGGCTGCGCTCAAGGATGCGGTGGAACGCAAACTTGAGGCGGCGCTGTCGGACCCCGACAAGATCACCTCGGCCACGGTGCAGGACGTGAAACGTTGCCTGGACCTTGTCAACGACCTTGAGGCCGGATTGCCGAAGGAAAAGGAAGACGTGCGGAGCAAGGCGCTTTCGCCGGAAAATGCGAAGGCCATCCGGGAAATTCTGGGAACCAGTTAGGGGCGGCGTATGGATTTGGGCGACGTGCTTTTACCGTATCAAAAAAGCTGGCTGGAAGACGGTGCGCAGGTCAAGGTGGTGGAAAAGTCCCGCCGTATCGGCCTGACCTGGGCGCAGGCGCTGGACGATGTTCTGAAGGCGGCCACCTCCGGGCGGGCCGGTATGGACGTGCTGTATATCTCGTTCAACCAGGACATGACGCGGGAATATATCGACACCTGCGCCGAATGGGCCAAAAAGCTGCAAGTCGTGGCCGGGCAAGTCAACGAAGACGTGTTCAAGGACGGGGACGAGCGGGAAATCAAGGCGTTCCGTATCGACTTTGCGAGCGGACACAAGATCCTTGCCCTGTCGAACCGGCCTTCCAACCTGCGCGGCAAACAGGGGCGCGTCATCATTGACGAGGCGGCCTTTGTGGAAGACCTGCCGGAACTTTTGAAGGCCGCCCTGGCCCTGCTCATGTGGGGCGGGCAGGTCATTATCATTTCCACGCACAACGGCGCGGAAAACCCGTTCAATGAGCTTATTCTGGAGGTGCGGAGCGGCCATTTACCCTACAGCCTGCATCGCATCACGCTGGATGACGCGCTGTCCGCAGGTCTGTACCGGCGCATCTGCCGGGTAACAAAGCGGGACTGGACGCCGGAACTGGAAGAAGCCTGGAGGGCGGAGCTTATCAAGACTTACGGGGACGGCGCGGACGAAGAACTGTTCTGCATTCCCCGGCAATCTTCCGGGGCGTATCTTACCACAGCCATGCTGGAAGCCTGCATGGGAGCCGCTCCTGTGCTGACATGGACGCCTCCGGCAGAGGACTTTGTGGACTGGCCCCTGCCCGTGGCTGAACGCTACACCAGTGGCTGGATAGCGGAAGAGCTGGAACCTCTGCTGGCCACGCTTCCCCAGGACATGGCGCATTTTTGCGGCGTGGACTTCGGGCGTAGCGGCGACCTTTCCGTATTCTGGCCCGCCACGGAAGAAAAGGACCTGCGCCTGGTGCCGCCCTTTGTGCTGGAGCTGCGCAACTGCCCGCACAGGACGCAGCAGCAGATCCTGTTCGCCATCCTTGAACGGCTGCCGCGCTTTTCCGGCGTGTCGCTGGACGCGCGGGGCAACGGCTCCGCTTTGGCGGAAGCCGCACGGCAGCAGTACGGGCCGGAACAGGTCCGGGAAGTGATGATTTCTGAATCGTGGTACCGGGAGACCATGCCGCTGCTCAAGGCGGGCATCGAGGACAAGACGCTGCTTTTGCCCAGGGATGCGGGCATCCTTTCGGATTTTCGCAGCCTGCGCGTGGTCAAGGGAGTGGCCCGCGTGCCGGAGCAGCGGACAAAGGACAAGACCGGCGGCAGGCACGGCGACTCCGTCATTGCCTGCGCCATGATGCTGGACGCCCGCAAGGAACTGGGGAGAGCGGAGCCGTGGGAGTATGTGGGCATTCCCATGGCAGGCTTTGCGTTGAACGGCTGGTAAGCCAAAGGAGAAAATATGGAACGAGACAAGTTTCTGCAGTGCCGTGATGAAATCCTGGACGTGCTGAAAAAGTATGGGGCGGAAGGCTGGACCGCAACCCGCATCCTCGCTTCCGCCTTGAATGAAGACCTTAATCCGAGAGGCTTTCAGATGAAGCTGAGAGTGTCTGATTTACCGGACTTGGAGGAAGTGGATATAAAATGACGGATGAGAAGAAAAGACAGATGGCCAACCTACTGGCTACCCTGTGCCAGTATGAAGAACTGTCCTGTGAAGAGAAAAACAACGGTTGTCTTATTCGTCTGGAACAATGCCCCTTTCCTGAAAAGGACTGCGCCTTTGTTACGCCGGATGACTGGCTCCAATGGATGGATAAAGAGAACTGACCGGCCACATCCGGGAGTTTTTTTAGCCAGGCTTTGAAAGATTCTTCGCATACCCCGCGCCCTTTCCGGGCATGACCTCCGTTTTTCTGCCATTATGGTGGAAAAACGGAGGTTTTTTCATGCTTCACGCAATGGTCACGTTGCTTTTTGCGGCTGCGGGCTGGCTTTGCCATATTCCGGCCCTGGCCTGGCTCTGCGTCGCCTTTTATGTCGGGCGGGAACATGCGCAGGCGGAATACCGCTGGATAGACGCTTACGGGGGCGGCAGGCGGAACGCCATGCCCTGGTGGGGCGGCTTTGACCCGCGCGTCTGGAACTGCAAGTCCCTGTTGGACTGGCTGCTGCCTGTCTGCGTGGCCTTGCTTGCGGAGGCCGTATGAGTACCGGCGGTCTGTATAATGCGGACGGGACCTTTGTTCCGTTCAACGGGGCGGAGCTTTCCACGGAGCTGGCCACGCGGCAGAACGCGGGCGTGTTTTTCGGTGAACTGGAAGGCTGGCTTTCCACCTTGCCTGATCCGGATCCGGTGCTGCGCAAGCGCGGGGATGACGCGGAAGTGTTGCGGGAGCTTTCCGCCGATGATCAGGTGACCACGGCCATGCTTTCCCGCAAGAACCGCGTGCTGAACTGCAGGCACTTTTCCTTCCGGGCCGGAGCGCAGGAAGGCGAAACGCCCACGCAAGAGGCGGAAGAGCTGTACCGGCGCTTCATGCTGGACCTGGAGCGGACAAACCTGCGCACGATCATAACCGGGATGCTGGACGCGCCGTACTACGGCTTCACGCCTCTGGAGCTTGTCTGGCGTTTTGACGGGGACTGGTGGCACATTGTGGACATCGTGCCGAAGCCCTACCACTGGTTTCGGTTCGACAGCCGGAACAATCCTGTTTTCGTGGGGGAATACGGCGCGTTTTGTGCGGACCCGCGCCCTTTGCCCGCGGGCAAGTTCGTTTTCGTGACGCATCACGCCACCTACGACAATCCCTACGGCTTGCGGCTGCTTTCCCGCTGCCTGTGGCCGGTGAGCTTCAAACGCGGGGGCCTGACGTTCTATGCGCGCTTTGTGGAGCGGCACGGGATGCCCTGGGTGGTGGGGGAAGCCCCGGCACAGGCCAGGGAACCGGAAAAGCGGGAAATGGCGCGCGGGCTTTCGCGCATGGTGCAGGACGCCGTGGCCGTCATCCCGCACGGGGCGAACGTGAAGCTGGAAAGCGCCGGGCAGACGCAGGGAGCCATACACGAGGACTTTCTGGCGCGGCAGGACCGGGCCATCAGCAAGGTGCTCATGGGGCAGACGCTCACCATTGAAACAGACGGCAAGAACTCTCTTGCGGCCACGGAAGCCCACAAGGACGTTGCCGATGACCTGGCGGATGCCGACAAGGCCATGGTCACGGACGCCTGGAACGAGATCGCCTGGCTGTATGCCCAGGTCAACGCAGGGCCGGGCGTCATGGCCCCGCTGGCGGAATACGACGAACCCGAAGACCTGAACGTTCAGGCGGACTTGGGGAAGAAGATCAAGGAAATGGGCGCGACGTTCACGCGAGAATACTTCACCGGGCGCTTCGGCCTCAAGCCGGAAGAGTTCACGCTTGACGGCGAAACCGGGGAGCCTGCGGGCGCGAACTTCGCGGCCCCGGCGGCGAAGAAGGCGACCACGGCAGAGAAAGCCCAGACGAACCTTGACGCGGCCATTGTGAAGATGCTGCCCGGAGCGCTCAAGTCCAGCGCTGAATTTGTCACCAGACTTGAGAACGAGATACGGGCCGCGCGAAGCTATGAAGAACTTGAGGAAGCGCTGGGCGTCCTGCTGACGCCCACCATGGCCCCGGATGCCCTGGAGAGCTTTCTGGCCCGCGCCATGACGGCGGCGGCTGGCCTGGGCATGACGGCGGTTCGGGCGGAGGAAGAAGAGGATGGCTAAGAAGAAGCCGGACTTTGACCTGCCCAAGCCGGAAATCCTGGCTGAGCCTGTGCACCCAGACGCGGCCATAGAGTTCTGGAAATGGCGGGCAAAGCTGACGGATGAGGAAGCCAAGGCCCTGGGGGAAGAAGCCAAGCACCGGGCGTTTTATGTGACGGGACTGGCCAAGCACGACCTGGTGCAGATGGTGAGCGACGGGCTGGAAGAAGCCCTGAAAAACGGGGAAACGCTGCCGGATTTCAAAGCCAGGATCATGGCGGCCATACAGACGCAGGGCTGGCACGACCACCGGGTGGAAAACATCTTTCGTACCAACCTGCAAACGGCCTATGCCGCCGGGCGGTACAAGAAAATGCAGGCGGTGAAGGCTTCGCGTCCTTACTGGCAATACCTGGCGGTCATGGACAAGCGAGTGCGGCCTACGCACGCCATTTTGCACGAAAAAGTCTATCCGGCGGACCACGAGTTCTGGGCGTCCAACTATCCTCCCAACGGCTTCCGGTGCCGTTGCTGTGTGCGCACTCTTTCCGAACGGCAGGTGGAAAAAGAGGGCCTGACCGTGGAAAAGGAGATGCCGCAGGCCGGGGTGTGGACGGACCCGAAAACCAACATGGAGTATTTCGTCCATTTTCCCGGAGCGGACAAGGGCTTCAAAAACAATCCTGGCAAGGACTGGGTGGAATCCGGGCTGGAGTTGAAAAAGCACGGACTGGAGAACACGGCCCCGCCGGTGCCGAAAAAGGAACCTCTGACACAGAAGAAGCTGGAAGCGGATATTGCCGCCCTGGACGCGCTGATACAGGCCGCCGGGGAACCGCAGGCCGTGGCGGACCTGGAGGCCAAAAAAGCCGAATTGCAGGCGCTGCTGGACAAGAAAAAGACACAGGCCGCCAAAAAGAAGCTGAATGCTCAGAACAAAAAGCTGGAGGAACAGATCGGGGCCTTTCCCGTCAAGACCTACAGCGGAATATGGCAGGCGGATGTTACCACGGCGGACTGGTCAGCCAAGGCCGGAAGCATAGAAGCCAAGAAAGCCTATTTTCAGGGCAAGCTGGCCTTCGGAGGCCTGACGCCGGAGGAGGAAGCCAAGTTCAAGGGGCTGCTGCAGGACCTGGAAGACTTCAATATCCAGGGGCAGCAGCTCCATGAATTGCAAAAGAAGCAGAAAAATGTTCAGGCGTCCTTGTCCAAACTCAAAAATGGTGGTAAGGAAGATCCTAACCCCTATTCCGAGGCGCGCAAGGATGCCGCCTTGTGGGCGCAGACGCCGCAGGAAGCGGACGACGTGCTGCGGGAGAAATGCGGCGAGGTATGGCGCAAGGCATCCAAGGCGGAAAAAGACGCCATTTATGCGTACACGCAGGGCTCCGGCGGCTTCAACCGACCGCTTCGCGGGCATGACGGCTACTGGGGCAACTTCAAGGGCGTGGGCAAGGTGGACCTGAATAACGAAGGCCGGGGTTCCGCCATCAAGCACATGACCGACCTTATCAACCGTTCCAGCTACGATAAGGACATTTGGCTGCAACGCGGTATTGAGACGGCGGAAGGTGTGGCAAGTTTTCTTGATATTCCTGTAGATGCCTTGCACAAATGGTCCATCGGAGAATTGAAGAAACTTGAAGGAAAAGAAATCGTCGAGCCTGCCTTTGCCTCCTGCGGAAGTGCAAAGGGACAAGGTTTCAGCGGCTATATCTTCCGCATCTACTGCCCTAAAGGTACCAAGATGATGTATGCCGAACCGTTCAGTCATTTTGGAGCCGGACAGAAAAGGAAGTGGGACGGCAAAAAGCCCCAGGCGTTTTTCGGCTATGAGGATGAAACGATCATCCAGCGCGGGACAAAGTTTAGAATAATGAAGGTTGAAAAAACAGGATACAAAGTATCCTTTGAAATCGCTGTGGTAGAACAGATTTGAGGCCGGATAGTATGAGCGAAAAGAGACCCAGGTGGGAAAAAGAAATCTGGACAGTTCAGCAGCCTAATGCTGTAGCCTGCCAGACGTGTATGTTCCGGGCTGCGGTGATTAACGGTCTGCAACATGACAATGCCGATTGCGGTAGTTGTGAAATCTACGAATACCCGGAAAGCAAGCCGAACGATGTGTATTTTGACGGGGCGGAATGCGAGTTTTACGAAAAGGCGAACGACAAGCCGCTGGCGCTGATCCTGGGCGTTGCTGTGGGGGACGCGCTGGGTGTTCCGGTGGAGTTTAAAAAGCGCGGGACCTTCCATGTAACGGGGATGCAGGGCTACGGCACGCATCACCAGCCGCCCGGCACATGGTCCGACGACACCTCCCTGACGCTGGCGCTGGCAGATGGACTTCTCCCCGAAGAAATCAATCTTGAAGGGGTGGCCCGTAGATTTACGGAATGGTACGACAGTGCCGCCTATACGGCGCACGGCAAGGTGTTTGACATAGGCAATGCGACGGCGGAAGCCATCAAGCGCCTGAAGGCTGGCGTGGCCCCGGAAAAGGCCGGAGGCTCCGGCGAACGCTCCAACGGCAACGGCTCTCTCATGCGGATAGCGCCGCTGGCGTTCTATATGCACGGGATACGCAAGCCGGAAGACCGTTTCCGTATCGTGCGGGACGTTTCCTCTTTGACCCACGCTCACGAATGGTCCGTGGCGGCCTGTTACATCTATGTGGAGATGCTGAACAAGCTGCGCATGGGACGCAAAAAGAAGGCGGCCTACGCCGAACTGCGGGAAGACTTCGCGCGTGGCGTGCCCTTCATCAGCAAGGCGACGCTGGGAAAATTTGTCAGGATACTTGAGAACGACATCAGCACGCTGCCGGAAGAGGAGATCCGGAGCAGCGGCTTTGTTATCGACACGCTGGAGGCCGCGTTCTGGTGTTTTATGACCACGGACAACTACCGCGACGCGGTGCTGAAGGCCGTCAACCTTGGCGATGATACCGACACCACGGCGGCTGTGACGGGCGCGCTTGCCGGGCTGACCTACGGTCTGGACGGCATCCCGCAGGAATGGCGGGACCAACTGGCGGCGTATGATGAAGTCCGACGCATAGCCATCAAGATGCCGCGCTGGGATTACTTCCGAAAAATCGTCTGAAAATTGTTCGCATAGTTCGCGCCCTTTCCGGGCAAGGCCCCTGCTTTCCTGTCATAGTGACGGAAACAGGGGCTTTTTTCGTAAGGAGGCTTGGATGCGAAGGAATACCGAAAGCAAAAAAGGAACCAGACGGAATATCCGGGAAAGCATTCCCCCGGAGCTGCCGGACATTCTGGAAGAAACGGCGCGGGTGCTGAAAGACAACGGATGCAGCCAGACCCTGGTTCGCGCCGCTCTGCTTTCTCTTTGTGGGATTGAGATTAAGCAGCTGAACATGTCGGCTCTGTCTATCTGGTGAGGCCCATGGCTGGAAAATGGATCGAGATAGCGCGCACGGGCACGTTCACGGACAGCGCCGGGCGTCCCCAGACGTTTACGGAACGGGACCTTGCCGCCATCGCCAGCGCCTACGACCCGGCCCGGCGGGACGCGCCGCTGACGTTCGGGCATCCGGCAAGCGACAGCGCCCCGGCGTTCGGCTGGGCGGAGCAACTGAAAAGCGAAGGAGGCAAGCTGTTTGCCCGGTTCCGGGACGTGCCGGAGAAGGTGCGGGAGCTGGTGGCGGGCGGACATTATCGCCACGTTTCCATGTCGCTCATGCCGGACCGGGTGAGCCTGCGGCATGTGGCGCTTCTGGGGGCGGCGCAGCCCGCCATCGACGGCCTCAAGGCGGTGGAGTTCAAGGACGGCGGCGACGCCATAACGGTGGATTTTGCCGCTGCGAGCGGCGAAGGAGACAGCATGAATATTGAAGAATTGCAGCGGCAGGTGGGCCAGCTCACGGCGCAGATCGAGACGCTGCGCGCGGAAAACGCGGAGCTGAAGAAGAAGGCGGAAAGCCACAAACAGGACAAGGAAAAAGCCGAAGCCGCCCGCGAGGACGCGGAAAAGAAGGCTGGCCAGGCCCATGCTGACTTTGCCGCCTACCGCGAAAAGGTGGAAGGCGAACGCCGGGAGGCGCGCGTGTCCGAACTGGTGAAGGCCGGGAAGGTGAAGCCTGCCGAAAAGGCTTCCATCCTGGACTTTGCGGCCCGCCTGGCGGCGCAGACCGATACGGTGGACTTTGCCGCACCCGACGGCACGAAGGAAAAGATCAGCCTGGAAGAACGCTATCTGCGCGAGCTGGAAGCCCGGCCCATGGACGAACGAGGGACGGACTTCTCCGCTCCTCCGGCCCATACGGGCGGGGACGATCCCGGCTTTGATTACGACAAGATGGCGTCCAAACTTTAACCGCAGGGAGCATCAAGCATGAACGAAGGGCATCTGGGAAAATACAGTTTCGGCGGTGAGCGCGCCGCCACGGACAACCACCCCGCCGTTATCCATCACCTGCCGCTTGCCGAGGGCGTGACGGATCCCCTTGCTGTGGGCACGCTGCTGAAAGCCGTGGACGTGTACGGCGCTACGGCTACGACCGGGGAAGACAACACGGGCGTGACCGCCGCCAGCGTGGATGCCGCGACCTTCGCGGCAAAAGCCGGGAAGGCGGTGGGCGCGTATGCGTTCGCCTACGATTCGGCCTGGAAGCTAGGTGGCCAGGGCGTCACGCTTTCGGAATACGGCATTTCCCTGACCGGGGACGCCGCGAACGGCGATACCGTGACCGTGACGCTGACCGTGGAGGACGTGACCTACGAACCGGCCCTTTCCACGGACGCGGAAGCGTGTGCCGTGGTGGACCTGCCCTGTGACACCACGGGGGATAAGGCGGAAACGAGCGCGGCAGCCGTGGTGCACGGCACGGTCAAGACCCGCGTTCTCAAGACCGGTGACGGAAAGGCCCCCACGGGCGGGCAGCTGGCCATGCTGGCCCGTCACGGCGTGTTCGCGGTGTAGTCTAAAAAACGTCTAAGATTGAGGAATCATTATGCTTGCACAACTGAAAGGACTGTTTACGCCGGAGGCCATCGCGGCTTCGCTGGAGTCGCTGCCGCCGCTGGAAACCACGGTCATGGACAATTTGTTCAAGGACCGTCCCACGCATCCCCTGCCGCTGATCGGCATATCCGACCTGAAGGCCGCCGTGCAGTCGGTGCCGGTGGTGCGTCGTGACGGCACGCCCATTTCCCTGCGCGGGGAAGGCGTGGACATGGAATTTGTGGCCCCGCTGCCCATCAAGGTGCAGATCCCGGTGACAGCCAGCGAGCTGAACGACCTGCGGGTGATTTTCGGCAACAAGGCTGCGCTGACGGCCTGGCGCACGCGCAAGGTGGACCAGATCCGCCAGACCGTGCGCAACACGGTGGAAGGGATGTGCTCCGTGGTGGCGTCCACGGGCAAGCTGACCTGGCCTGTGGAACTGGAAGGCGGACGCCGCCATGTGTACGAGATCGACTACGGCCCGCTGCTTTCCTATGAGCCGGAAGCCAAGCTGACGGCTGCTTCCAAACTGCCCGACGTGTACCGGCTTCTGCGCGGCATGGAGCTGGAAGTACGCCAGGCCGGGCTTGGCGGCAGCGTGGAGTTCTGGGCGGGGCCGGACGTGGCTGCGGTGCTGCTGGGCATTGCGGAACAGTATTCGTCCAACGTGGAAAACAAGCCGTACCGCCTGTCCCTGGAAGAGGGGCGCGTGGTGGTGGGCGGCTACACCATCCGCTTCATGGACGAAACGTACCCGAACCCGGAAGCCGACGGGGAATGGCTGCCCAAGCTGGACGCCAAGACGCTGCTTGCCGTGGCGAAGAACCAGCCGGGCAAGGTGTGGTACTGCGCCATCGACAGCATCAGCGCGAACAATGCGGCCACGCCGCTGCACATTGTACCGGTGTCCCGCATGGACGACAGCGGCATCATGCTGATCGGCCAGGCCAAGCCGCTTCCGGCGCGTCCTTCGCGGGCTTCCTGCAAGGCCGTGGTGGTCGAATAGCGAAAAACGCCCTGAGCGCCCCGGAGACGCGTTTTTGCCTCCGGGGCGGGCGTGGGGAAGGGAAAACTTTTTAGACTATTCTAAAACTATTCTAAAACGCGAGGAAAGGGCATGTCCGCTTTCCGCTTCCCCGCCACGAGGAGATCCGATGCTGTTATGCCGTAGAGAACATATCCTTGACCTGTTGCTCGTGAAGTATGTGGACGCCTGCGAGAAGCAGAACCCCGGCCTGGTGGACCGGACCATCGAGGCGGTGTCCGGAGAGATCGCGGACGCGCTCTCCTACCGGTATCCGCAGCCGTGGCCCTTTGTGCCGGAGCTGGTGCGCTACATAGCCGCCGTGATCAGCGCCTACCGGGTGGTGGAGGCCGTCACCTCGCTGGTGGATACGGAAGAGACCGGCAACAACGAATGGATCCCGCTGCAAAAGCAATGGAAATACTGCACGGAGCTTCTGGAAGACATTGCTTCGGGCAAGCGGAAGCTGCCGCTTGTCGAGGCCAACCCGGACCGGGAGGACCCGACGTTTGCCGTGGTGAGCCGCCCGCCGCTCTTTGACTTGCGGGGGCTGTGATGGCGGCCAAGAGCGGCGTTTCCCTGCACTGGGGCGGGCTGGACAAGGCGCTCGGCAAGGCCGGGCACAAGCTGGGAGACACGCAGGCGCTTATGGAATCCGTGGGCGAGGCGCTGGTATCCGGCACATTGAAACGCTTTGACGCGGAAAAAGACCCGGAGGGCCACCCCTGGGAGCCTTCGGGACGCGCTCAGGAAGATGGCGGGCAGACGCTGACGGATTCGGGCCGGTTGCGCCGGTCCATCGAGTTCGCGGCCACGTCCGACAAGGTCATGGTGGGCAGCAACCTGCTGTATGCCCGGATCCATCAGAAAGGCGGCGTGATTACGCCCAAGAAAGCCAAAAAGCTGGTGTTCAAGGGGCGCGGCGGCAAAAAGGTGGCCGTGGACAAAGTGACCATGCCCGCCCGCCCGTTCCTGGGCGTTTCCGAGGAAGACATGCAGGAAGTCCGGGACACCTTCGCGGACTTTCTTTCCGGGGCATTCAAGGCATAGCGAGGCACCATGCAGACATTCGCAACCAAGGTCATCACGCAGGCGGCGGTGGCCGCCGGGCTTCCGGCGGAAAACGTCATCGCCCTGGTGAAAAAGGACAACCTGACCATCCAGCGCCCGCGCATCGAGATTCAGTTTTTGCCGGAAAAGCTCACGCGGACGGGGCGCAAGCTGGGGGTAAGCCGTGAAAAGGTGAAAGGCCCGGACGGAGAGGAAAAGCTCCGGCTGGTACGAAAACGGGAGCTCTACGTTGTGGAGCAGGCGGTCAACGTCAACGTGCTGGCGGAAGACCCGGCTTGGCTGGAGCGCTTTTCGTATGCGTTTGTGGCGGCCCTTCCGCGCGGCGGCAACGACAGCCGGGGCAACTGGGTGAAGGTCCTGGCCCAGAAGGCGGCGTTTTACCGCCCACCGGACAAGCGCGTGGGGGATGAGGTCATTGAGGTGTTCAGCCGTGTGAACCGGCTGTACACGCTGACCTTCACCGGGCGCATCACCGCCGAGGAAACGGAAGAACTGATCACGTCCCATACCATCAATCCCATCATCAAGACATAAGGAGGCCGGAATGGCTACGAAAAAGAAGACGGAAACGCAGGCACCCGCCCCGCAGGCTGTCACGGAACAGGTCCAGGATACGGAAATGAAAGGAGGTGTCCATGCGGCAGCTGTTACGGAGCAGGAAGACGAAGGCCGGACCCAAGACGCCGAACAGACGGCGGCGGCTGTTCAAAGCCCGGAAGCGCCCGCTGATCCGCAAGCGGATGTGGCGCGGGAAGAGACCGGGCCTGTGCTGGAAAGCCTGTCCGTGCTGGCGGACCGGCACCGTGTTTCTTCCTGGCAGCAGGCGGCGCTTCTGCGCTTCATGGACTGGACGGACGACAAACTTGTGAGCGACGCCGAATACCGGGCGGCGCTGGAGAATCTGAAGCACCGTCGCATCGGCGGCGGTCGGAGGTAGTATGGGCGACGTACTGACGTATCTCATCGACGGCACGTCTGGGCTTGCGCCCGGCGGCGTGGACGGCAAGGCCCTGGTGGCGGGCGTCTGCTCCAAAGGGACCGTGGGCAAGGCGTATCTCATCGGCAAGCGCACGAACCTGGAAGATATGCTGGGCACGGGGCCGCTGGTGGAGCATGTACGGGATATGCTTGTCACGGGCGGGCAGGAACCTGTCATCGTGGCCGTGCCCGTACAGGGACAGCAGGCGGGCTACATCAGCGATGCCGTGGTTACAGGGAGCGATGTAACGCCCCAGGTCTCCGGTGTGGCGGCGAAAAATGCGGACATCGTGGTCCGTGTGGCCACCCCAGGAGCCATCGGCACGGCCACGCTGGAGATCAGCACGGACGGCGGGGAGACCTTCGGGGAAGCAAGCCCCTCTTCCGAACAGGTAGTCATCGGCACCAGTGACGACGCGACCGGGGCCACGCTGGTGTTCCCGGAGGACGCGGAGCTGGAAGCCGGTGCGGAATATGCCGTGACGGTTCGCTGCGCCGTGGGGCCGGTCAGCTGTGTGGGCGATGCGGAAAGCCCGCTGGTGACGGTGGCTGCGGAGAAAAGCGGCGTGCTTGCCGGTGCGGAGCTGGTGCTCCGTATCGTCAAGGGCGGTGGCCTGAACACGGGCACCTATCAGCTTTCCACGGACGGCGGGGACAATTTCGAGCGTGAGCGCACTATCCCTGTGGATGGGAAGCTGACGCTTTCGGATTTCGGCGTGACCGTGACGTTTCCGGACGGGAGCTATACAGCGGGCACCACCTACGAATGCCGCCTGCTGGCTCCCACGCCGTCCATCATGGACGTGATGGACGCCCTGGAAAGCCCGCTTGCCCTGTATGATGTGGAATTTGTCCACATCGCCGGGGAGACGGATTCCGTGGACTGGACAGCGGCGCAGACCAAGGCGGAAGAACTGTGGAACCTGCAACGCCCGACGTACTTCAAGATGGAGACGCGCCTTCCGCGCGACGGTGAAGACCTGAACGACTTTGCCGCATATCTGCTGGCGGAGAAACAGGGCTTTGCCGGTCGGTTCGTTACCGTCTGCTGCCAGTACGGAGAAGTCACGGACAGCACGGGAGCCAGCCGACTGCGCAACGCAGGCGGTTTGCAGGCCGGGCGCGTGATGTCCATTCCCGTGCAGCGGGCCACGGGCCGCGTGAAGGACGGCCCGGTATCGCAGCTTTCCCTGCCGGAAGGATGGGAGGCCGTGCAGAGCACGCTGGAAGATGCCGGATATCTGACGGCGAAGAAATACGCCGGGCTTGACGGTGTGTACTGGGGCGATTCCCGCACCATGGCGGACGCCACCAGCGATTACCGCTACGAGGAAGTGCTGCGCACGGTGTTCAAGGCGGTGCGGCTCATGCGCGTGGCGGCGCTCAAGAGCCTGTATGACGAAGCCGGGGACCCGCTGCGCCCGGATTCCGCCACGGGACTGGCGTATTTGCAGGCCAGCCTTGAAAACGCCTTGGATACCATGGTCAAGGCCAACCCCAGGGAGCTTGCGGCGTATGTGGTGGACATTGCCTCCGGTCAGGACATAGCCAATAACGGCGTGGCCGTGGATATTACGCTGATCGGTATCGGCGTCATCCGTCAGATCAAGCTCTACCCGCGCTATGTGTACGCGGGTTCCACCTTCGACCCGCGCATGGCCGCATAAGGGGGCATCATGGCAATCAACGGACGCAACTACGACTGGGAAGACATGCACGTCGTGCTGCCCAGCGGGGAAGCCGTGGGCATCACGGAAATCAAGTATTCCGACAGTCAGAGCATCGAGGCGCGTTACGGGCGCGGGGCCGTGCCGCGCGGCTGGGGCCGTGGCAACTACGAGGCTTCCGGCTCCATGGTGCTGGACCGCGACGAATGGGAAATCTTCAAGAAAAGCCTGCTGGGCAACGGCGGGCTGTATGACCACACGCCGTTCACCATCATTGTGGCCTATGCCAACAACGACATGGGCACGGTGGTGGACACCTTGAAAAGTTGCAAGATCACGAAGTTCGACGGCGGCGGGGCTTCCCAGGGCGACGATAACGCCAGCCCCATTTCCTGCGAGTTCACGATTCTGGAGCCTATCTTGTGGAACGGCACGGCGGCCAAGAAGGAAACGTCGTCCCTGGCCTGATTTTCCCTTCAAAAACTGTTCGCATGGAGCGCGTCCTTTCCGGGCGCGCTCTTTTGTTTTGTGCCATGCTGGGGGAAACACGGGCAATCCCGCCCGCAGCAACATCAAGGAGTTTTCCATGTCTCAGCTTGAAAACCGCAAGTATGTTTCCTTCTCGCACACCTTTTCCGACCCGTGGTCCGGGGAAAACGCGACCGACGCTCTTGAGGACGCGCAGGACGTGACTCTGAGCTTCCGCTTTGCCAAGCCCACCAAGCTGCAAATCCAGCGTTTGCAGGACAAGGCGGCGAAAAACGCCGGGCAGGCGTCCCGCAATCTGGTGCTGGATTGCGTTCATCCCGACGACAAGCAGGCGCTCACGGACGCCATGGAAGAGTATCCCGGCATCGCCACCAGCTTTGCCACGGCTATCATCAAGGGCGTGGGCATTTCCGCCGAACTGGGAAACTAGCGCCGCCCCCGGATGCCTTCGGGCAGGGGGACGCGCTGATTCTTCACTGGCTGCACTGTGCCCCGTCTGAGGACATTACCGAATGGCGGGCACAGGTAGGTCAGGCTGCGTGGATGGAAGAGCGATATTTCACCACGCTGGCCCGCATGATTCACGGCAACAGGCGCGGAAGTTCCGCGCGGAAGAAGTAAGATGGAAGTTTTCAGCGTATTTGCCACGTTGTCCCTGGTGGACATGATTTCCGGCCCTCTGGATCGGGTACGACGTGCCATGCGAAGCGTGGAAGGCGGCGTGGCGACGCTGGGACAGCGCATGGGCAACCTTGCCCTGGCCATGGCTCCGGTGGCGCTGGCCGCCGGAGTCATGCTGGGGGCGTTCGGCATGGCGGCGAGCAAGGCCATGGCCTTTGAATCGGCCATGGCCGACGTGGCGAAGGTGGTCAATTTCGAGACGCAGTCCGAATTTCAGGCCATGAACAAGACGGTCATGGATATGGCCGGACGCATCCCCATGGCCGCCGACGGCATTGCCGCCATTATCGCCGCCGCCGGGCAATCGGGCGTGGCGAAACAGGATTTGACCGAATTTGCGGAGCAGGCCGCGAAAATGGGCGTCGCTTTTGATTTGAGCGGCGATCAGGCGGGCAAGATGATGTCCGACTGGCGCGCGGGTATGAATCTGACATTGCCGCAGGTTTATTCCCTGGCCGACGCGGTGAACCACCTTTCCAACAACATGAACGCGACGGCTCCGGCGCTGGGTGAAGTCATCCAGCGCGTGGGCGCGGTGGCCATGGTCTGCGGCCTGTCGGAAACGAAGGTGGCGGCGCTCGGCGCGGCCTTCCTTTCCGCCGGGGCCAGCCCGGAAGTGGCGGCAACGGCGCTCAAGAGCTTCACCACCACGCTGGTCAAGGGCACGGCCATGAGCAAGGATCAGGCCGCCGCCTTTGCGTCCATCGGCCTGTCCGCCACACAACTGGCAAAGGACATGCAGACCGATGCGCAAGGAACGATTTTCAAGGTCCTTGAAGCCATAGCGGCCAAGCCCAAAGAACTGCAAATGTCGCTGCTCACAACCATGTTCGGGCAGGAGGCGCTGGGCAGTATCGCGCCGCTTCTGCAGAACATGGGCAATCTCTCTCAGGCGTTCGAGCTTGTGGGGGACAAGGCCAACTACGCCGGTTCCATGCAGGCGGAGTTCGACACGCGCAGCAAGACCGTTGCCAACACGCTGCAACTTCTGTCCAACAAGCTGACGAACCTTGCCATATCGGTGGGCAACGCCTTTCTGCCGTCCATCGGCTGGGCGGCGGAGAAGCTGGGCGTATTTGTGGATATGCTGCGGGCCGCAGCCGAGACCAGGGCCGGACAATGGCTGCTGCAACTAGCCGGAGCCATGGGCACGGCGCTGGTGGTGCTGACGGCGCTTTCCGCGTCCATGTGGTTCTTTTCGGCTCTGCCCGCCATGCTGGGCAAGGCCCTGCTGCCGCTGAAAACGGCGCTGCTTGGCCTTGGCGCGCCGATATATGCCGCCATTGCCGTGCTGGGGCTGCTTTATGCCGCATACCGGACGAACTTCGGCGGCATGGCGGATTACCTGCACGAATGCTGGAACAAGATCACGCTGACGGTCAAGGGCGTGCTTTCCGTGTTCCAGACGCTCAAGGACGGCAGCGGAGAAATCCGGGGCGAGCTGGCCACACAGATAAAGGCCGCCGGGCTGGTGGGCCTTGTGACCACGGTTTCCCGCGTGGTGTACCGCATTCAGGCGGTGTTCAAGGGATTCAGCAAGGCGCTTTCTACGGCCTTTGCGCGCATCGACGTTATTTTTGTGCCGGTACGTCTGGCAGTGGCCGAACTCATGCAGGCGCTTTCCGGTCTGTTCGGCCTGTTCACGGGCAACGAAGTGACCAGCGCCGCCTCTTCCTGGGAAGCCTTCGGCGCGGCCCTGGGAGAGATCGCGGGCGGAGTGCTGGAAGGACTGGCCATGGGCTTTGCCTGGCTGGTGGACGGAGTAAGGCTGTTCGCTTCCGTCATCGGCTACGCCCTGAACTGGGTATCCATGCTGTGCAGCGGCCTGTTCAGGTTGACGGGCGCGACGGCGGCGGCCAACGACAGTGCGAACCCCACGTCCTGGGCGGCACTGGGAAAAATGCTCGGTGTGGTGCTCATGACGGCACTGGCCATCAAAACCGCCTTTCTGCTCTGGCGCGGCGTCATGCTGGCCGTGACAGTGGTCACGAAAGCCTGGACGGCGGCGCAGTGGCTGCTCAACGCGGCCATGAGCGCCAACCCCATAGGTCTGGTCATCGCCGCCGTCGTGGCGCTGGCTGCGGCGGCGGGCTGGGTTATTGCTCATTGGGACGAGATCGCCGCATGGTGGCATGACCTGTGGGGCGGCATAGCCGCCTGGGCGGGCGAAAAATGGGACGCCATCGTCGGCACCATTACCGGGGCGTGGGATTCCATCATTTCCGGCATTACGGGCTTCGGCACATCCATCCTTTCCGGTCTGCAAAGCGTCTGGGATACGATCAGCGGCGCGGCGAGCGCGGCATGGGAAGGCATCAAGGGCATTGTTTCCGGCGCGTGGGATGCCATTGTGGGCGGTATCGCGGGCTTCGGGGCGTCCCTGCTGGCCGGGATAACGGAAGCCTGGAACGCCGTGCTGGAATTTTTCGGCGGGCTGAACCTCTTTGAATCCGGGGCGAAACTGCTTTCCACCTTTGTGGACGGCATCAAGAGCATGGCGTCCTCCGTGGTGGAATCCGTGGCTGGCGTGTTCGCCACGGTGCGGGAGTACCTGCCGTTTTCGGACGCGCATGTGGGGCCGCTTTCGCAGCTCACGCTTTCCGGGGCGCGCATGATGACCACGCTTGCCGAGGGCGTGACCAGTGCCCAGGGCGGGCTTGTTTCCAAGGTGTCCGGCGCGCTTTCCGCCGTGGGCGGGGCCATCCGCAACTGGTGGAACGGTCTCGGCACACCCGCAAAGGACGCCGTTCCGGATCTTCCGAAAACTCCGGCGGCACCGGAACTGCCCGCTGTACCGCAGGGCGCTGTGCCGAACATTCCGCCTTTGCGTATGGAAGCGGAAATCCCCGCCGTGCCTCCGCTGAGAATGGAAGCCCCGACGCTTCCCGCTCCCGCTCCTCTGGAGCTGCGCACGGGAGCCATGCCGGAAGCTCCGACCATGGCGGCTCCGGAACTGCCTTCCGTGCCTGAGCTGGAAACGCCGGAAGTGGTCATTCCGCAAGCGCCCTCCTTTGACGTGCCTGACGCTGAACATAGCGGCGGTTCACGGCGTACCGGCGGCGATACGGGCGGCCAGACCATCAGTATTTATGGTGACATCATTCTGCCGGGTGTCCAGAATGCGGAAGACTTCGGGGAAGCCATGCGCCAATACCTGCAAGGGGAGATTTCCATGATGGAGGGTATGGCATGAGCCAGGCCAGCGGCAACGAACAGAACGGACAGAAGCTGATCACCTTTGAAGACGGCGTGGTGACGCTTGCCGGGGAAGAAGTGCCGGGCATCCTGCATTCGCTGCGGGTGGAAGGTAAAGTCCGTTTCGACGAACAGAAGGTGGACGGCTCTTCCGGCAAAAAGAAGACGCCGCAGGGCTTTGAGGACAGCGACATCATGGTTTCGCTGTATCTGGTGACGGACAGCGATTCCAGCTGCTACGACAAGCTGGAGACCCTTTCCGGCATGTTTCGCAAGGTGGACGACAAGGCCAACCCGCAAATCTACACAGTGGCGAACCGGCATTTGCTGGCGCGCGGCGTGCGGCAGGTGGTGTTTTCCCGGCTGTGTTCCTCGGAGAACGACCGGACGGATGAGATCATGGCCACGCTGGGCTTTGTGGAACACAACCCGCCCGTGGTGAAGACGGAAAAGGCGCAGGCCAAAAGCCCCACGTCCAAAGAGCTGGCGGAGCAGGCGAAGGAAAAGGCCAGACAGGCCGCGCCCAAGGAAGACGAACTTATCATCAAGGCGGAATAACCATGATCGAAGGAATCAACATCCGCTGCAATGTGGGCGGCGTGGAAGTGCTGCGCAGCCCGCGCATTGTGCTGACGCTGCGCCGCCGGGCCGTGGTGTCCACCTGTGAAGTGGACATCCCGGACGCGGACGGGCATGTGCAGGCTTCCCTTGCGAAGAAGCAGGCGGTGCGCGTGCGCTTCGGGCACCGGGGCGAAGGCGGCACCTGGCACGACTGGTCGGGCACGGTGAAGGACTTTCAGCCTGCCGGGCCGGATACCATCCGCGTGCAGGCCGTGGGGCTGGAACAGGCGCTTATCGACACCACGGTGACGGAAGCCATGCACGGGGAACCGGCGGACGTGGTAGCCCGCCGTCTGCTGGCGTCCACGGGCCTTCCCGTGGCGGAAATCAGGATCCCGGCGGAAACGTTCCCGCATATCGTGTTCAGCCATGTAACCGTGGCGCGGGCCATCAAGCAGCTTGCCGCAAGCCTGGAGCGGAGCTTCGGGCATGACCTTTCCCGGCACGCGGTCTGGCTGGGAGAATCCGGGCTGTACTGGTCCGACGGTGACGAACCTGGGGAAGTGTTTGTGGTGGAAACGGCGGCCAACCTGATCACGAACAGCCCGAATCCTGCGGGTATGAGCGTGGCCGTGTCCACCATCCTGCCGGGGCTAACGCACAGCCGCGAGGTGCGCATACGCGACACGCGGCGGGACTTTTCGGAACTGGTACGCGCGGAAGAGGTCATCCATACCCTGGGCACGGACGGAAACACCACGACCATCGGTTACGGCTATGACGGGGGCTGGGGATAATGGCCGAACAAAGTCTGCTTTCCCTGCTCAAGCGCGCCCTGGAACTGGCCATGCCGGACTTGCGGGCCTACTACCGCATGACGCGCAAGGCCAAGATCGTGGCCAGCTACGCCAGCAACGGGCACTACTACGCGGACGTGCAGCCGCTCAGGAACGACGAAAGCCCGGACACGTCGGAGCCGGTCATCCCCCAGGTGGAAATCCCCATCGTATGGGGCGGGCCGAAACGCGGCATTGTCTGCCCTCCGGCGGTGGGGACGCTGTGCGACCTTTCCTATTATGACGGGGACCCGAACTACCCGCGCATCAGCAATTTCCGCTGGCAGGCCAACGGCGCTCCGGACTGTGGGCTGGACGAACTCATCATCCAGCAGACGCCGGGGGTGAGCCTCAAGATAGAAAAGGACGGCTCTTTCTTGACCGTTTCGCCCAAAGACTGGACTGTGGAAATAGGCGGGAATGCCGTCATCAAGGCGGCGGGCAACGCGACCGTGGAAGCCGCCGGGACGCTGACCCTGCAAGCGCCGAACATCGTCAAGAACGGGAACGAGACGTGCGCGGGCACCGGCGGCGGCACGGGAACCACCACGGAAAACGCCCACCGGACCACCAACGGCAGCATCACGGTCAACGGGCCACTCACGGTGAACGGCGACCTTTCGGTATCCGGCAACGCCTTTGCGGGAAGCCGCAGCGGCGGGAGCTGCCCGCATTGATCCCATTCTCATTTATCGTGAAAAAAAAACGGGCATGACCGGCCCTGAAAAAACTTCGCATGGAGCGCGTCCTTTCCGGGCGCGCTTCTTCATTTTGTGCCAGAGTTTTCCCATGAGTACCGCAACGACAAACCCAACAGACGCCCTCTGGGGGCAGGACATAGCCCTGGACGCCAGCGGGCAGGCCCGTGTGGCGGCCAACGGCGAACTGGTGCTGACGAACGGCGTGGAAACCGGCGTGCAGGACATCAAGCTGCGTCTGTTCACGCGGCTGGGGGCGCTGTTCTACGACCTGGACTTCGGGAGCCTGATATCCGACTGGTTCTACGAGGACAGCACGGCCACGACGCGGGCGGCCTTTCTGGCGGAAGTGACCATGCGCGTGGAAGAAGACCCGCGCGTGGTAGTGGGCAGCGTCAGAAGTTCGCTTCTGGCCTGGGATGAAAAAAGCATCACCGTGGCCGTACAATGGCGTTTCATCGGGGAAGATCAGCCGTTGAACCTGGTGCTTACGGCGAACAAGAGTGTGCGGGAACTGGTCATACGCGACGGCAGATACAACGAACCGGAGGCGGCGCTATGAGCCTACGACTTTCCAAAGATATAAGCGATATCCGCGCCGGACTTTTTGAACGCATCGAGTCCGTGCAGGACGAGTATGCGGCCAAGGGCTGGCTGCCTGCACGCCTCAATCTGAACAAGGGCATCGCGCGGGGCATCATCGAGCTGTTCGCCTGGGGCCTGTGGCAGCTCTACAACTTTCTTGCCGTCATCCATAGGCAGGCTATTCCGCTTGAGGCCACGGGGGAGTGGCTGGACACGCACGCGGCGCAGGTGGACGAAACCCGAAAGCCTGCCACGAAGGCGCGGGGCAACGTGCTGTTTTCGCGTGGGGATCAGTCGGGGAACATTCGTATCCCTGCCGGGCGCATCGTGCGGACGAAGCCGGACGGCAAAGGGGACATTTTCCGCTATGTGACGGATGAGCTGGCAGTTTTGCCGGACGGAGCGGCCTTTGTGGCCGTGCCGGTGACGGCGGAAGACTATGGCCAGGGAGCCAACGCCGCCGTGGGGCAGATATGCGAGCTGGTGACGCCGGTGGAAGGCATCGCGGGTGTGACCAATGAAGCGGGCTGGCTGCTGGAAGAAGGCGCGGACGCGGAAAGCGACGCGAGTTTGCGGCGGCGCTATGTGCTGGCCTGGCAGAGCCAGGCGGGCGTGACCCGCGCGGCCTATGAAGCCGCCGCGCTTTCCGTTCCCGGTGTGGTGGACGTGTATGTGGCGGATCAGCATCCGCGCGGGGAAGGCACGGTGGACGTGGTGGTCCAGGGCGCGGCGGGACTGCCCACGGCAAGCCTGTTGGCTGAGGTCCGCACAGCCTTGGATAGCGCCATCGTCATCAATCACGACCTTCTGGTGAAAGCGCCGGAGCCGGTGACGGTGCCTGTCAAGGCGGTGCTGGAACTGCTCTCCGGAGACGCGGACGCCGTGAAGGCTGAAGCGGAGAATTGGGTTCGCTCCATGTTTTCCTACGGTGACGATCCGGCTATCCCGCGCTTTTCCATCGGCAGGGACGTGGTGCGGGACCGCCTGGCCTCCGGCCTTGTTTCCATCGCCGGGGTGAAGCGCGTCCGCTGGGAAAGCCCGACGGAGGATGTGGAGATTCCGGCGGGGGGGCTGGCCGTACTGGAAGCCCTGGACCTGCAAACGGTCTGGGTGGCGGAGGAATAGGCCATGGCAAGCCCGTTCTGGCAATATTTCCATGACAAGCTGAACTGGCCCGCCATATTCCGGCCCGGTCCTGTATCGGCGCTGGCCAAAGGGCTGGCGCTGTATATGGATGACGTGCGGGAGGACATTTTGTGGCTGCGCCGTCAGTGGAACCCGGCCACGGCGGACGATGAGCTGATAGCTTCCTACGGAGCCAGCCGGGGCATCCTGCGCACGAAGTACGACACGGACGAAAGCTACCGCCTGCGGGTGGTCAACGCCTACGCCTGGCACAAGCTGGGCGGCAAGGTGCAGGGCCTGGTGCGTATTTTGGCGGAAAACGGCTTTGCGGGCGCGGTCATCGTGCCGGTGAACGACGTGCGCCGCCATGACGCGGCGTTCTCCCATAACGGAGCAGCCACCTACAATGACGGCCTGTGCTGGGCACAGTTTGACGTGAAGCTGGTGGAAATCCCGGAACAGGGGCTGAACGCGGACATTCTGGCCTGGTTCCGTTGGCTGGTGAACGAATACAAGCCCGCGCGTTCCATCCTGCGGGCCATGTCCTGGAAAACCAGCTTTGAAGACGAAACGGCTTTCACGGAAGCGGACGGCGTATGGCTTGCCGTCAAGCCTGAGTATGAAGACCGGCGCAAGTGGGGCTTTCCGCTGCATGACGGTTCCATCCGGTATGACAACGGCCTGTTCCGGGCGCATGACGGGCGTCTTTTCCACGACGGCGCCAACACGTACACGCGCTGGGAACCTTTCGGCCATCTGCATGATGCCCGGCTTGAGAGTCTGGACGTGGCCGTGCGGCCCGTCATGGCGGACGCGGTGCATTATACGCCACTGCACAACGGGGCGCTGCGCTACGAAGGCGAAGGCCGTCACGGGGCGTTGGAAAGCGCCGCCGTGGACGATCTGCAAAGCCGGGTGGCCGTTCCCTGCCGGGATGTGGCGGAAGTGCGGGAAAGCGTCGCAACCGCCCTCAATGTGACCGCGCGGGACGAAGTGGGCCGCTATCACGACGGCAGCATTACCCACGGGCAGCGCTACATCAGCCTGCGCAACGGCGCGTTTTTCCATGACGGTTCCCGCAGTCGCGGTCCGTTCGGCGGGCGTGCGGACTTCTCCGGCGTGCGTCACGACGGGCGCGCCCGGCATGACGGCACGGCCCGGCATAGTCTGTGGGGCTGGCTGCCCACGGCGGGGGAACGCGCCCCGGTGTTCACCTATGCCACGTTGTCCGACGTGTGCGCCGTGGCGGTGAGCATGGAAGGCGCGGCAGGCATGGAGGACGCTTTTTCACTGACGGAGGACGTGACCGTGCGGGTACTGCGCTACACGCTGCATAACGGCACGGCGTTTCACAACAGCGGGCCGCAGTACGGCGGCAAGGAGCTTGTATGAATTTCAAGGACGATGCCCGGCTGCGGGGCGTTTTCGAGATCCGCGTCATCAAGGCGGGCCGGGAACTTGAGCACTACCGGGACGACAACATGATCATGAGCAGCGCGCGGGACGCGCTGGCCCGGCTTATCGGCGGGGCCGGTTCGGGAAAAACGGTAACGAAGATCGGCGTAGGCACCAACGGCAACGGCCCGACGCCGAACGACAAGGGACTGACCGGGGCCTATTCCAAGCCGGTGTCGGGCTGCACCTATCCGGCCACGGGGGAAGCCTGTTTTGCTTTCACCATCGGCGCGGGCGAAGCCAACGGGAAGAGCATCCGGGAGTTCGGCCTGCTCTGTTCGGACGGGACGCTGTTCGCCCGCAAGACGCGCGGCGTCATCGAGAAGGCGGACGACATAGAAATCACGGGCACCTGGACCATCAAATTCTAGGAAGGGACGCATGGCGAATCTGAACGAAATTGCGCAATGGGAAGAAGGGATCTACCGCATCGAACAGACGGACCCCGTCGTGGGCGGGGAAGACGGTATCGACAACATCCAGGCAAAGCAGCTCGGCAACCGTACCTTGTACCTGAAAGAGAAGCTGGATGGGATGCAGGACACGGTGGAAAGCTATTCCCCGGAAATGCAGGAAGCGCTCTTTGCCGGGCTGAAACTGGGGCTTGACCTGGGCGCGCTGGCCATGAAGGAGCATGAGCAGACGCGGCTCACGCGCTTTCAGGAAATCCGCGCCACCATCAAGAACCGTGGCATCAAGTCGGGCGTAACGCTCTCCAAAAGCTCTACGGCCACGCGAAACATCAGTTGCAGCGACGGCGTGGTGTTTATGAACGGGCGGGAATACCCGGTGGCCAACCAGACGAACACGGCCAGCGTGGCCAGCAACACCACGGACAAGTCGGGCGTGGTCATCATCTACATGTTCCTGACGGAAGCCGGGATTATCGACGTGGCGGCCACCACGCTGAACGGCCCGCTGCCGGAAGGCGCCATCGAGCTGGCCCGTGCCACGGTCCCGGCAGGCAACACGGAAGCGACCGACCCTTATCTGTCGAAAGTCACCATCACGGACAGCGCCCGCCGTGAACCCGGCTGGCCCAACATCCAGAAGTCGCCCGCCACGGTCTCCGTGCCGCTCAACCGCACGCTTCCGGACGCGGAGTATCTGGTCGATGTGGAAGTTGTTGGCAGTACGGGCGGACGCCTGCAGACCGGCGACGTGTACGCGACCGACAAGCTCAAAAACGGGTTCAAGCTGACCACCAGCGGCACAGCGGACGCCGTGGACGTGCGCCTGCTGGTGTCGCATCCCGCCATGTAAGGAGACACTATGCAAATCGAAAAAAACGGTTCCGGGCCGTGGCCCGATGTGGAAATGGACGGCGTGACCGTCACGCTGACGGTAGGGGAAAACGCCCTGTCCTTTGACTGCGCTGCCCTGCAGGAAGACGGGCAGGTCACGGTGGACGTGGTGCGCGGCCATGACGGCGCTCTTGCCGTGGGCGTGGCTAACGGCACGGAATATGTGGCCAACCTGATCATCCCTCCGGCCCGCTATGAAGACGTGCCGCTTCCGGCCACGCTGGAAGAGCCGGAGCTGCCGGAAGACTTGGACCCGGCGTGTCTTACGTCCGTTCCGACCACGGAGCGCGTGCGCGTCCCGCTGGCTGCTGAAGAAATGGAAGCCGTGCGGCTGATTCTCTGGACTGTAACCGACAACATGGAGGCATAATATGGCGACCATCATCACAAAAGATGCCCTGCGTTCCAGCGTGGAAGCGGCCACGGGCGGCCTGTGCACGATACTGTATGACGACAAGGGCCACCCCAGCTTCATGCGCCGCATCCCCAAAATGCGCATCGAGGACCTGTACCCGGACCTGGGCATGACCGGCACGCATCCGGCCTTTATCGTCAACGGTGTTGAGAAGTCGGAACTTTTCATCGGCATGTATCCTGCGTCCCTGGTGGACAGCTACGCGGTGAGCCTGCCCGGTATGGACCCGGCCAACTATCTGAACTTCGACAGCGCGATGACGTACTGCAAGAACAAGGGCACGGGCTGGCACCTGATGACCAACGCGGAATGGGCGCTGCTGGGTGCCCTGGGCATCAAGACGGGCTTTCAGCCGCGCGGCAACACTTACTGGGGCCAGCACCACGAAGCCAAGCACGAAACGGGCACGCTTGCCCCAGGCGCGTCCGGGCTTGGCGTGGTGAACGACGATCTGCACGGACGCACGCTGACCGGCTCCGGGCCTGTGAGCTGGCGGCATGACAACAGCCCCGCCGGTATCGCGGACCTTGTGGGCAACGTGTGGGAATGGACGGGCGGTATGCGCCTGAACGCCGGGGAGATCAACATCATCAAGGATAACGACGCGGCGGCCCATGACGTGGACATGAGCGCGGAAAGCAGCGCCTGGAAGGCCATCCTGCAGAACGGAACGCTGGCCACGCCCGGAACGGCGGACACGCTGAAATACGACGCCGTGGGTAGCAACGGCACGGGCGCGGTCAAGCTGAACAAGACCATCACCAGCCAGTATCCCACCCCGGACACCACGGCGTCGTCTTCCTGCTCCTTTAAGTCCATGACGGCGGAAAGCGGCGTCACGGTCCCGGCCCTGCTGAAACTGCTCTCCCTGTATCCCGTGGACACGACCAATCCTGTGGGTTCCATCTGGATGCGGAACAGCGCGGAGCGCCTGGCGTTGCGCGGCGG
>PPYF01494412.1_pt1 | contig 42336 bp, 51 predicted proteins | sample 1559871 | NCBI WGS metagenome assembly PPYF01 (sample SAMN08240021, study PRJNA423297) | Human gut metagenome, whole genome shotgun sequencing project.
ATTGCTTCGTATCGAAGACCAACTTGGTGAAGTTGCAGAATACCGTGGTTTGAAATCATTCTACAACTTGAAAAAATAAAACGTTGATTTAACAACGTTTCTGAGGACTCTAGGTTAAACCTAGGGTTCTTTTTTTCTATCCGAGGGGCAAGGAAGGGGCAAGATTATTCGTAATGATATTATCTAAAATATTGACTGCTTGGTCCTTCATGTTCCTTGTGACATGAGTATAGATGCTAGTAGTAACTTCCGAATCAGCATGACCAACCCTATCCATGATAGTTTTTAGGGGCACATTGTTTTCAGCCAGTATGCTAATTGTGGTATGTCTGAAGATATGAGGGGATAGATGCTTGTCGATAGGTGTTTCTAGTCTGGTGTTTGCTCGTTGGAGTGATGCGCTTAAAATAGTGCTGTGGATAGGTTTGCCGGTGTTGGTAGTGAAAATCTTATCGCTATGATACCAATCTGGATTGGTTGATTCGCTTAACTTTTTCAACTCTAGTATCTGGTCAATGATTTCTATCTCTCGATTAGTGAGGTAGGTTGTTCGGTAACTAGCGACGGTTTTTGTTCCCTCGTTATCTGGAATGTATCTGTTGAAAGAGGTGTGTATATCCAAAGAACGTGTCTCTTTGTGATAGTCTGAAACAGTCAAACCGGCTAATTCACCAATCCGACAACCATTTAGGAGCATAAACTCACACGCTAGAGCATATCTCAGTGTTATGTTCTTTCGATAGAGTTCTTTCAACAATCTACTGTATTCGTCTGGTTCTAAGTATTTATTCTTGGCGGCTTGCTGTTTCTCAAGTTTATTCTTTTTCTTTGGAAGTCGTGCCTTTCGTGAAGGGTTATCGCTAATAAGTTGTTGATCAATAGCATAATCGAAGAATGTATTTAACACGGTCTTGGCACGATATTTCTGTGAATCTGTCCAATCTTCAGTGTCTAGTAAGGATTGGATAAGTCGGACATTGATATTTGATAAGATTGTTCCTTGTTCGATAGTGTCAGATATTCGTTTAACGGATGCTGCAAGGCTCTTGATTGAGCTTAACTTAATCTGCTTTTGATGAAATTCCCACCACTCGTTGAAAGCACTATGGAATGATACATTAGTAGTGCTTGATGATTCTATTTTCTGGGCTATCTTATCATCCAATAAGCGTTGAGCCTCTTTCTTTGCTCGATTTGATCCGCTGTTAAGCGTTACAGATACCCGCTTCCATTTTTCAGTGTAGGCGTCCTTGTATCTTTCGAAATATTTATATTTTCCGTTTGGTAATTGTTCTACCCACATTGTCATATCTCCTATTATTTGGTAAAATGGGTACAGAAAAGGACATGTAAGGCTGTTTCCAGTTTACATTTCTCTTTCTGTGATGCATAAGCTCTATAATCTAACTTTGGCGAGGGAGATTATAGGGCTTTTTTTAGTAGTTTCAAATATTCATGTTTTACGAATGTCTCATCACAAATCGTGGTGAGATTATATTTTTCCATGAAGTGTAAGTAATTAAAATCGTCAAGATTTTCATTTTTTAGCAACTCATGGATCATATTTCTATTAGCTTGAGCTTCGTATTTCTCACGCAGACGCTCATAGTGTTTAGAGTTGTGCTCTAAGTGGCCTAATTCGTGTAGTAGGACCTTTAAACGTATTTCTGGGGCTAAATCCTTATTGATATAAACCACACGGTTAACAGGGTCTAGAAACCCATCTCGAGACCACTGGCTAGAGTCAAACTCACAAAGAGATACGTTGAACTGCTCAAGTAATTCTTTTTCAGGCATGGAATCCTCACATTGGTATTCATAAACAAAAAAACCAGCTCGATACACGAACTGGTTTTTAGACGTTTCGTTCCCTTACACTTGCGCACGCACAAGCCATAGGGCGCTGAACTTAATCAGTCTTCCACTAAAAATAGTTTACAAAATGTTTTACTTGTTGTCAATGATTTTACAAAAAATAGTAAACATTTTAACCAGTTCTGGCGTTTTTATATAATTTGATTCGTATCTTCGCATACGTTCAATGAGATTTTGGATCTTTAAGTTTTGATGATATTGGACTGCGGAGGAGCAGTAGGTATTTGATAAAGCGATAAGCGATAGGAGGTCATTAACTTTTCTGTACTGACGATATTTAAGAACATCTTTTTGCCTAGCCAATGTATTGACCCCGGCGTTTACTCGATTTAGCTTTTCATCATCCTTGAAAACATTAACCATCAAAACATTGTTGTGAGCACAAGCATTACGAATATGTCGTGAATTATCTCCTAAAGTGACAGCTTTTTGAAGAGACTTAGATTTATACTTATCGTAATAAAGTTTCACTAATTTCAATAAACAACCGTAATCCATGTGCTCCATCAATACCCAGATAGGGATATCTGATCCACGTTTTTGGAACATATCTTTTTGATAGCGTGATTGTCTAAAACGATTGTAGGTACTGTTGTAATAGGTAGAATAGTCAACAGCGAACTCCTGGACAATGGTATAACCATCCTCGTTAGGGTTATTGGTGATCAGCCTAGATAATTCCACTTTGATAAAATGTTCCACATTGATGGCGATATCTAGAAGGGTATCTCGAAGATACATATCAATTGTGGCTAAATCAACAAGATGTTGGAAGTCAAGATGTTGGTACTTTCCGTTTTTCTTTTTAAAGTTTTTCCTAAAAGCGGAAACCTTATAGTAATAATTGTTCTTTTCCAAAAACGTTATAGCCTTACCTTTTGACATGAGTTTGAAATCAACTCCATTACTATCAAGTAAAGCAACTAAATCTCTATAAGATTGTTTGGCTTTGTGGGACATCTCAATCCCCCTTGCTACTCATATAGCCAGCAATTATGGCTCTAATGGCACGTTTATCACCATCAGTTAGTGGTTTGCCATCGAACATCATGGCGTTGTCGATGATTTCATCAATGTCGTGGGCGTTGGTTGGTTGTGGTTCGTCCGTAACACCCCACTCAGCGAGTGTGTCCGGTGAAATTCCCAACAAATGACAGATTTTAAAGACGTTTTCAGCTTTTGCGTTCATGATACCACGTTCTAAAATAGAGCGAACAGTAGTATAAGAGATGCCGCTTTCTGTTGCAAAAGCTCTTACATTTCCATATTTAGCTATAATCAGTTCTTTAATTCTTTCCTCAGCCTGCATTTTTTGTAACCCTCATTTCTCTTTCTTCCTATATATTACCACAGAAAATTGAGTGGGTAAATAAAAAAAGTAAAAAAAATCGTATTTTTCTGTTGACAGTATACGAAAATTAGTATATACTTAAATCAAGCTTAAGGAAGGAGGACACAAATGAAAAACATCGAAGAAATTCGTAAGATTAAAGGTGTCGCATTAGTAGACATCGCCGACCTGCTAGGTGTTGATTCCCGCACGGTTCGTAGCAAAATCGATGGTGTATCTGATTTCAAGTTTGGTGAGACAGTGGCTATCAAGAAAGCATTCTTCCCAGAATATGAATTAGAATACCTGTTCAGCGAACGTGCTGAAGCCTAAATTTTTTTAACTTAAATATACGAAATTTCGTATAGATTAGAAGAAAAAATGAAGATTTCAGCTCCGTAGTTAAAACCACACGGCAAATCCAGAAAGGAAACATTATGAACGAAATATTAGAACGCATCGCAAAAAGCCTTGAGTCTATCGACGCAGAACTCAAGGCAAGAAACAAAGACCGTGAAATACTTATCAACCAAGCTGAACAGATTGAGAAAACTTGCTTGGAAATCAAAGAAGATCCATTCGGTCTTAATGTTTTAAAAGAAAAAGCATTGGCTGACAAAGCTAAGCAAAAGGAATAGCGGATTTAATCTTAGCTGCAAAGTCAAGAACACTTTCAATCCTCTCTTTGAGAGTAGGTTCTTTAAATTTTAGTTCGAGTGCTGCAACGGCTTCGGTCGTAAGACAGATGCGATAAAGAGTATTATTGCCAGCTTGACCGCTAAGATAACCATGACGTTTTAACTCAAAGCAAGTATCAAGAATATCTTCTTCAGACCATTCGGGCATAATGTTTTCTTTGATAAAATCAATGCCTTGAAAATTTCTGGCTTCCTTTTTAGAAATTTCATCTTTGCGTCTTTCAAGATATTTTGCATACATTGAGATTAAAAGATATTTTGCGTCATTCGTTAAATTATCCATATAATCACCCCCTTTCTGAAATTATTATATCGGATTGCGCGTGGTGTGGAAATCAAATTTAGAAAGGAACAAACGATGAATGAAATCTTTAACTTTAATGGAAAGGCAGTCCGAACTGTAATAGTTGACAACGAACCTTATTTCGTAGGGAAAGATGTAGCAGAGATTTTAGGCTACTCAGGAACTGCTAAAGCAATCCGTACCCATGTAGACGGAGAGGATAAAGGGGTGACCACAATGGACACCCCTGGAGGTAAGCAAGACCTAGTAATCATCAACGAATCAGGTCTCTACTCGCTCATCCTATCCAGCAAACTACCACAAGCTAAGGAGTTTAAACGTTGGGTCACATCAGAGGTTTTGCCAACTATCCGCAAACATGGCATGTATGCTACAGACCAACTGCTTAATGACCCCGACCTTGCCATTGCAGCCTTCCAAGCTCTTAAAGACGAACGAGCTAAAGTGGTGAGACTAGAGGCTGAGTTAGCCTTGGTGCAAGAGCAAGTACGCTACTTCGACATCATTCTAGAAAGTAAAGGGGCGGTGCGTGTTACCCAGATTGCGGCAGATTACGGCATGAGTGCCAAAAAATTCAATGCAATCTTGCATGATCTAGGTGTTCAGCACAAGGTCAACGGTCAATGGATTTTGTATAAGAAACACATAGGTAAGGGCTATGTCGATAGTTCGACATTTGATTACAAGGATAAGAACGGTCAAACTCGAGTCAATATGACAACGACTTGGACACAAAAGGGGCGCTTGTTCTTGTATGAATTGCTAAAAGCTAACGACATCCTACCAATCATCGAACAAGACGATTAAAGGGAGTTGAAAAATGGAAATTACCTACAAACCAGTCGGAGTTAACGAAACGGCTGAGTGGGGCGACTATGACCACCTCATGCAGCGGTGGGAAGGCCTAGGGAAAACAGAAAGGAAATTGAAAATGAAAAAACTATTTAAATGGCTATTTGTAAAAGAAAAACAAGAACCAGAATATTTCTTCGAACCAGTATGGACACCATACGAGGAAAACGAACGCAAATACGAAGCACGCCAAAAACGTGAACAAGAGCTTTTGGCAAAATACGGAAACCGATAAGATCACTATCTTCAATCCGTAGCCACGGCCCCATCGTGGGGTGTACTTATACCCATATCTTTCCCCAAAATATAAACTTTACTTTTCCCACACTTATCTTTCTAAAAAAACATATTTACAAAGCGGTGGGGCTATGGGTGCGGATTGAAGCACTAAAAAAAGCATGGGTTAGGGCCCATGCAAGAAAAATACACCAAGGAGATTATACCATGAAATCTTTTAACACTCAAACAACTTCAAAACCTAGCTACGTTAAAACTAAAGCCTATGGGCTTTGTGGCACACTAGCACTAGCTACAGCATTGCTTATCGGTGCTGGGGCAGTATCAGCAGACGAAACAACTCAACCAGTGGCAGATACTCAACCAGCGGTTGCTAGCGTATATACAGCCGATAATGCTGGTAACGTGACAGTGACACCGTCTGAAACAGTGGCACCCGTAGCGGAAACACCAGTATTTACTCCACCAGCACCGGTAGAATCTCAACCGATTGCAGAAGCACCAGCAACAACTACAGAAGTAGCTCAACCAGTGGCAGAAATACCAGTAACGGAAACAGTAGCACAACCAGTAGCTGAAATACCTAAACAGCCTACTGAATTTGTCAAAGAAGACAACGAAATTAAAGTAACTAATCCAGATGTTGTCGTTGACCAATCAAACGGAACTGGTAAATACAGTGGTTTTACAGTGGAATATAAAGACGTTAAATTCCCAGATAGCATGCCTATCAACGAAGGGGATAAGGTAACATTCAACCTTCCAAAAGAAATCAACTTCCAAACAAACTATGATTTTGATGTCTATAACCCAGAAAAAGCTGTTGTTGGTAAGGCTTCAACTGACCCTAAGACACAAACAGTAACAACCGTATTTAACGATTACTTCAAGAACCATCCACTCAATAAACAAATGTCATTGAAGCTCGATGCTAAGTGGACTGACAAGGTTGAAAGTGGCAAGCCAGTTAACGTTAATTTCAATGGTACGGTGGTTACTGTAAACATTGGAAAAGAGCAAGAAATCGGTAAAGATGAATTACTTTCTAAATGGGGCAGCCAAGACGAGAATGACCCAACTGTTATCAACTGGACTGCTCGTATTAACTACGCTAAACGTCTATTGAATTACGTCACAATCATTGATGAGATGAGTGATAATCAAAAGCTTGTTGATAATTACTTCGAAATCAAATCGATTGAAAGCGTAGACCCTTGGATTGATAAAGGTTCTGCTATGGATTTAGTAAAATCAATCAGTAAATCAGACCACGGTTTCACAATTAAAATGGATCGCCTTGATCATATGATTTATATTAACTATAAAACTAAATTGATTAAGCCGGTTAAAGATAGCGTAAACCCAACCAATAAGGTTGAGTTGAAAGCAGAAACAGATGGAGCTACTTCGTATAGCTATGTGCAACTCGTAGGAGGAAAGGGTGATGCGAGCGGTGAAAACAAACCAGAGCCAACATTCGAGATTCCTCGTGAGGCTCCAAAAGTTGACATCCCAGAATTTGAGGGGGGCATCCCCGGCATTCCTGAAGTAAGAGAATTGCCGGAGTACACTGAGCCAATTGGAACAGTGCCTAACGATGCTCCAATTCTCGAAAAACCAGAATGGCATGGCGGAACAACTCCATTCGATGCACCAAGTATTGATAAACCTGAATGGTCAGGCGGTGTCGTACCTAATGAAGCTCCAATCCTCGATAAACCTGAGTTGATTATCGAGATTCCTGAAGAACCAGTTAAACCAACTACGCCATCAGAAAACACCCCTAACAAGCCCGTAACACCTCGTGAAGATAAAGAGGTACAAACTACCACAGTATCTTATAAACTCGATTCTGAGCCAAAAGAGGTGGCAAATACACCCGTTTATGGCGGTACTCTACCAAGTACCGGCGAGAAAGAGGGCATCGCTAGCACTTTAGGGCTGGTAGTAATTGCAGCAGGCATCACAACTTTGGGATTGAGCTTTAAGAAGTTTAACGAAGGTGAGGAAGAATAATCATGAAAGAAAATAACAAACAAGTCGTATTTTACAGCGCCGAGAAAGATGGATTTCTTGAAAGCTACAAGGACAAAGGAAGTCTAGTGTTTACAGCAGTGTTTACTGACCGTTTGGAAGAGGCACTATCCTTGCCGCTTGAACCATACGAAGAACAAAAAGACGAACTTGATAAACTTGCTGAGGCGTTTGGTTGTGAAGTGCTTATCATGGAAACCGAATACAATGTAACTAAACTTGATGGATCAGACTTCGAACGTACAGAGCGTGAAGGATCCTTGAAGAATGGAATCGAAGCGCTTATGGAATTATTGACTAATTAACAAATTAAGCAGTGGTGGGAGGGTAGGCATTAAAAAAACACCCACAAAGTAGGTGCGTTCATCAAAAACAAATTACTTAAATTATAACACAAAAGAAAAGGAGGAACAATTGGCAAACAGAAGAATGTTCAGTAAAGATGTTCTAATGACAGATGATTTTCTTGATTTACCTCCAACAACAAAGGTTTTGTATTTTTTCTTAAACCTAGAGGCAGACGATGACGGATTTGTCGCAAACCCCAGAACCGTCATGAGATTTATAGGTTCAACAAAAGATGACATGAAACTTTTGGTCGAGGGTAATTATGTGCTTTTGTTTGATACCGGAGTAGTGGTTATAACGGATTGGACGGAACACAACTCCATAAGAAAAGATAGAAAGAAAGCCACTAGATTCGTAGAGGAAATGCAACAAATAGCGCTAGTGGAAGGCAATAAATACAAGTGGTTATCAGACGTGCAACCAAGTGACAACCAAGTGACAACCAGTCGTCAACCAAATGGGTGCATAGGAGAGGATAGGAGAGGTAAGGATAGTATAGGAGAGGATAGGGGAGTAGAGGTAAGAGAAGAAAAACAACCAACCCCCACCACTCCTTTCAATCAAGATTTTGCAAATCTCTACAAATCTTTTGAGCAAGAAACAGGAAAAGCTCTATCACCCTTACAAATGGAAGATTTGCAGTATATGCTAGAAGACTTTAACGCTGACGTCATCCTTGAAGCTCTAAAAGAAGCAGTAAGCCAAGGTAAGGCGAACTTTGCTTATATCAAAGCTATTCTAAACCGTTGGAAACAAGACAACTTAATGACGGTTGAACTCGTTAGAAATAGCAAGGCTAATCGCAAGAGCAAGAACAACACTAGCGCAGAGTCAGAAATCAATGAAGAATGGGGCTTCTAGGGCAGACGAAAACCCATTTTAGAAAAGAGGTAATACATGCTAACACAAGCTGAAATTATCGCAAACACGAAAAGGCTAGACGGGAGGTGTCCAATTCATGGGCTACCTATGATGCAACTCAATATTCCCGTTAAAATTGCAGGGGAAGACGAACCACGCAAACCCTCTCCAGTGTGCCCAAAATGCGCCAAAGAACAAAGAGACAAAAAAGAAGAAGAACTGGTAAAAGAGAGTTTGAAAAACAACCTCTACTTAAGAACTTATGATGTACTCATGAGAGACAGTACAATTCCTGAAGAGTTAAAGTCGGCATCCTTTGATAATTTTGTTGTTAAGACAATCCAAGAAAAACAGATGCTTGATTTTGCCAAAGCGCAAACACAGAAATATCTTAATGGCTTCGAAGGAAACACGTTGCTAACTGGTACTACTGGAGTTGGTAAGACTCATTTAACTGTCGCTATGGCTAAAACACTGAATGAAACCTACAAGGATAAAGGCAACCCCAAAAGCGTGCTATTTGTCAATCTCACAGAAATTCTAAGAAAAGTCCGAGAAAGCTTTAAGTTTGAAAGCAAAGAAAGTTATTATTCAAGGATGCTTATGGAAGCTGACTACTTATTTCTTGATGATTTAGGCGTTAAGCTTGGAAACTCAGGGCAATCCAAATCAGCATGGGAAGAAGAATTTATCTTTGATGTGTTAAGCCATCGGAAGAACACCGTTATCACAACCAACCTAAGCAATAATGAAATAGCAAACCTTTACAGCGAACGGGTCGCAAGCCGTATACGTACTGGACTAGAAGGGAATGTTTTCAGGGCAGTAGACATCGAAGATAAACGATACACGCTTAATCAACTAAAGGCGGAAGGATAACCATGACGGAAGAAGAAGTTAAACTAAAGCTATTTGAGGACTACGAGCGTATACACGGACTTGTGTTTTCAGAGGGACATAAACAGAAAATGATGGATGATTTAGATCTGTATTCGTTTATCGAGAAATTAAACGAATATATGGCGTTCGGCTACCGCTCGAAGGTGGTATTTAATCAGCACGTTCGAAAACACGCCTAAAATCGTCTGTAATCAATTTTAAAGCATGGGTGGTATAAATTATCTAGAAACCACTTAAAAACGATAAGAGACCCCTTAATTTGAGAATTAGAGGGTGTAGGAGAAAGAAATGACAAATCAACTAGCACACAAAGACTTTTTTAACACACCAGCAGTGAAACAGAAATTCCAAGAAGTATTGAATGGGAATGAACGACAATTCACGGCCAGTCTATTGTCAATCGTAAATAACAACATTCTACTAGCACGAGCAAGCAATACATCAATCATGACGGCAGCGATGAAAGCAGCGGTATTAAATCTACCTATCGAGCCAAGTTTGGGCTTTGCCTACATCGTGCCATACAAACAAGACGCACAATTTCAACTAGGTTACAAAGGACTTATCCAGCTAGCTATCCGCTCAGGACAGTTTAAAGCCATTAATTCAGGTAAGGTCTACAAAGCACAGTTTAAGTCGTATGACCCACTATTTGAAACATTGGATATTGACTTTACTCGGCCAGAGGATGAAGTCTATGGCTACTTTGCAACATTTGAACTTGTGAACGGCTTTAAAAAGCTGACATTCTGGACGAAAGAACAAGCAGAATCGCACGGAAAACGCTTTTCAAAGACTTACGCAAGAGGGCCTTGGTCAACAGATTTTGACGCTATGGCTCAAAAAACCGTACTCAAGAGCATTTTGAGCAAGTATGCCCCGCTTTCAACTGAAATGCAAGAAGGTCTTATCTCGGACAATCAAACTGAGGAAGTTAAATCTGACCCTATTGATGTAACGCCGAAAAATGAAGATACTCAAGCACTTCTAGGCGACCTAATGAGCAATGATGCCGAAACAGATAAAAGCGTAGATAACGAAACAGGCGAAATCATCGAAGAAGTTAGCTTGTTTGAAGGTGATTCAACCAAAATCAAAGAGGTAGAAAATGGATGATTTAGTAATTTTAACAGAGGATAATTACTACTCTGACAAAACTTATATGTCTGTTAGTCGCTTCAAAGAATACATGAAATGCGAAGCTAGAGCCAAAGCTATCGATGACGGTGTTTGGGAAGATGAGCGAGATCAAAAACCGCTACTGTTTGGCAATTACGTCCATAGCTACTTTGAGAGTGAGGAAGCTCACGAGAAATTCAAAGAAGATAACAAAAAAGCTATGTTCTCAAGCCGCAAACCTTATGGACTGTTATCTGATTTCAAGTTAGCTGAGAAGGTTATCGACACACTTAAAGATGACACGCTATTCAATAATCTTTATCACGGTAAGAAAGGTGATAAAGTCGAAAAAGAAAAGATTGTTACTGGTTTTATTGCTGATGTGCCATTCAAAGGGAAATTGGATAGTATCAACTTTTCAAAAGGCTATGTGGTCGATTTAAAAACCATGAAATCTATCTGGGCTAAGGAATGGTCAGAGGAATTGCGTACTAAAGTACCAACGGCAGTCAATAACATTCTAGGGTTCCAATACCATGTCCAGCTAGGGACTTATTTAGAGCTCCTACGACAAATGGATTATCCAACATTCAAGCCGTTTATCGTGGCCGTGTCGAAAGAGAAACAGCCAGATAAGGAAATTATCGAATTGACTGAGGAATGGCTCACAGAGGGGCTAAATTATATCACAGAGCACGCCCCTAGAGTGTATCAAGTATCGCTTGGAAACGAAGAACCTAAGAAATGTGGGCATTGTGATTATTGCAAATCGCAGAAAAAGCTACATGAGGTTCTAACACTGGACGATTTTTTTAAACCGTGAATAGAGAAAGAACGAGGTAAGCAATGAGCATAGTTGTGAGGGACACATACAACTATCGACAAATTTGGTGGTTGGATAAATTCTTAATTGGGCACAAAGGGTACATCGCAGGCGGTTGTTTTAAGAACATCTTCAATAATGAGCGAGTCAATGATATTGACATGTTCTTTGAATGTGAAGCAGATTTTAAGGACGCTCAAAAATATTTCAAAAAACAGATGGAAGAAAATCCTAGTGAAATAAGATTTTCTTATGAAAATAAAAATGTTTGGGCAGTTTATTTCATCAAAGAGAAAGTCAGAGTAGAACTAATCAGGAAGACATTCGGGAAACCGAAAGACATGATTTCAGATTTTGATTTTACGATAACGAAGTTCGCTTATTACAAAAACTATGACAACGTTGATGAAGATAATTATTTGGCAGTTTATGAAGTGGCTTTTCAAGAGGAATTCTTTGAACATCTACACACTAAGCGACTAGTCATTGATGATGATTTACCATATCCAGTAAGCACATTTAACAGAATAATGAAATACGCTAAATATGGATATCAACCTTGTCGAGAAACTAAAATCAGAATGATAACAGAACTAGCTAAGTTATCTATTGATGATGGTAAAGATTTTGAAGAACAACTTGGAAAAAGTTTTTATGAAGGAATGGATTAAAAGGAGATAAGGAACATGATTAATTCAGCCGTCCTAGTTGGCCGCCTAACCCGTGACCCAGAACTAAAATACACGACCAGTAACATCGCAGTAGCTACATTCAGCCTTGCGGTTAACCGTAATTTCAAGGACGCTAACGGCGAACGTGAAACAGACTTTATTAACTGTGTTATCTGGCGTCAGCAAGCTGAGAATTTGGCTAATTGGGCTAAAAAAGGCGCATTGATTGGAATCACTGGACGCATCCAGACCCGTAGCTACGAGAATCAGCAAGGTCAACGGGTATATGTGACCGAGGTAGTCGCTGAAAACTTCCAAATGCTAGAAAGCCGTGCAGCGCGTGAAGGTGGCAATGCTAACCAAGGCAACACGTCTGGAGCGCTTGGCAATGATAACGGTGGCTATGCTGGGCCTTACGGTCAACAAGCACCGCAACAGCAAGGGCCAAACTTTGCAAGGGATAATGGCCCATACGGGAACGCAAACCCTATGGACATCAGTGATGATTCGCTTCCTTTCTGATGCAAAGGAGTGTCACAAATGGAATTTAAACCGATAAAAGGATATGAAGGCATCTATGAAGCGTGTTCAGATGGGACAATTTGGTCATGCGAGGGAAAAACAACTTACAGTAATTGGCACGGAAGAATTAGAAAGCGTGTATGGAAGCGCAGAAAACTCAAATTACAAACACAAAAGCGGCAAAGAGGTGGCAAGAGAGATAAAAAGGTTAAATTGTGGAAAGACGGCGAAATGAAAACGCACCTAGTAAGCAGGTTAGTTGCTACTGCGTTTATTCCGAACCCGGAAAACAAAGAAGAGGTTAATCACAAAAACGGTAATCCATTAGACAACTCAGTAGAGAATCTTGAGTGGGTGACAAGGTCTGAAAACATAAGGCATGCGTTCAAAAACGGTTTGCTACAAACAAGTAAGAAAGTCACCCTAGTAAGCAAGGCTGACGGTGTAACAATGAGATTCGACAGTTTAAGAGCGGCTAGTGTGTTTCTTGGGAGGAACAAAGGCTATTTGAGCAATATTATAAAAAGTGGAAGAACGCTTGATATTTACGAGATTGTGGTAGGTGAATTATGAAATTAGAATTTCTATTACCAAGGTCAAAAGCTAAACCTGCTCAAAATCTAGTTATCAACAGTAACGACAGATTTCACTATCAAGCAGAGGGGCGAATGGTCAAGAAACTGCGATTGATAGCAAGAGCAGAAGCAGGGCTTAATATTAAGCCGGTATATAGCTCAGATAGGCCTTGTAAAGTGCTTGTCACGGTCTATGCGCCAACCAGACGAAGATTAGACCCACCCAACCTATACCCAACCGTTAAAGCTCTTATAGACGGCTTGACGGATGCCAATTTGTGGCCAGACGACAATCACGAAGTTATCAAAATGATGTCGTTTCAATATGGCGGGCTAAGTGGTGAGTCTGGAAAATTTAAGATTGTGTTAGACATTGAAGGAACGTGAAATGAACAGCAAATATAAAGACAAGCTGGTCGGTGTATATGCTCCGGGTAGTTATGGCCACACAAGCGTATTAGATCAGACGCAAGAATTTGCGAGGTGGTTTTGGGCTAATCGCAAGGATATGGAACTTATTAGCATCAAGCTAGGTATCGACATTAAAAAGTTAAATCGCATTCTGACACTAGAGCAGTTGCCTGATGATGAGTTGTTAAAGGAGATGATGGAATTATGCGATACAAAGTAATCGTATATTACGACAACATGGAAGACAGTGAGCATGTCTTCAGTAATAAAAACGATGCGATTAATGAATTACACCGCCTCCGTGGGGTTAAATATCGCAATGCAAGAAAATACAAGGTTGAAATGGAGGAATGCGATGGATAGACAAGAAGCAATACAAACGCTATCGAAGGTAGGGAAGATTTCTGTATCGTACGCAGAGGACCTATATGATTCGTTCTTTCCTAAACCAATAGTGCCGCAGTACGTGGCAGATTGGTATGAAGAACACAAAGAAGAACTAAACGAGTCGATTTGGGAATATCTAGTTAATTGGGATGAGATACCATGGGATGACTTCAAAAGATGGATGTCTCATACTTACAGCACACAAGCACTCACAACCCTCGTCAACATGCACCGATTCGGCTATGAGGTAGAGAAGGAGACTAGGTATACGGTTCGAATTAAAGGGATTGGTGGATACAGTAAATACCTCAATCAAGATACAAACACTCAAAGATGGCTTTTTGCATCGAAAACAGAACTTGAAAGATTTCGAGCAAACCATACCCGCAAAGAGCTAGAAGATGCTGATTTCGGCTGGGTGTTCTCTTGTCCAGGAATGGAAGTGAAAGAGGTAACGGATGAATAACCTAATCAATAAAATTAACCGTTGGGCTGACAAACGCAACCTTAAGCAAGCTGACCCTAAGATTCAGTGGATGCGAATCACTGAGGAAGTCGGAGAAATTCGAGACGTGCTCTTGAAACCAACTAAATTCACGGAGCCACAAGCAGCGCTTAAGGACGCTATCGGTGACACGCTAGTAACGATTATCGTGCTGGCACATCAACTTGACCTCGATGTAACTGAGTGTCTAAGTATTGCTTATGAGGAAATCAAGAACAGAAAAGGAAAGATGGTAAATGGAACATTCGTCAAGGAGGAAGATTTATAATGAGCTGGCAGTCGCCACAATTCTACTAGTGGTGTCGCTAGCGATTAACGTGACTACTGTCCTACGAGTGGTTAATAGACCTATCGAGACAGTAGTAATCCACAAGGCAGATAATGCGGTGGAGTTGCACGGTAAGGTAACTGGAAAATCTATGGTCGGGAAACTCTACACTATCGATTGTGGGGCTTATGGGAAATTCCTTGTCAGCAAGGAGCAATATGATAGTGTGAACGTCGGGGATGATATCCCTAGCTATTTAAGAGGGCGTGGCTCATGAGTAAAACCTACAAATATTCCGGGCTGACACCAGAATTATATCAGCGGTTGGTCGATGAACATGCAACACTTAGAGGAACACACAAAAATGGCTCTTATAAGCAGCATTTTCAAAAAGTAAGACAGTGCAGTGAGAAACAAGCGATCGTCATTTTGCAAGCACTCAACAATGCAGTCACGGAGCGTGCTAGAATATCGCCCCAGACAGTTGAAAGGCTAGAGGGCATCATTTCAGACGAGCTTTATAGCGACCTAAAAGCATATCTGTCACAACACTATACTAGAGGTAAAACCACGCGCCCATTTTTGGATAAAACCAACGCAGGTCTCCCAGAAGAACTTTTCAAGCAGTTTCGTGTGGAAGTAGAAGAACTTCGGGCGAATTATAAGAATAGCCTAGCTAAATACATCATGGACGTTAAAGGCTGCGATAGAAAAGAAGCTAACAGAATCAAGGACTCAATCAATCGCTGCTATGTCGAATGTATCGTCCTAACACCACTCAAGGTCATTCAAATGGAAGGGCTACTTTCAAGAGGGTTATTTAGCGAAATCATTGATTACGTTTTCAATAACTACGAGTGGTCTGAGAAACTAGACAACGAAGTTGACCGCATCATTCTTAAATATCGCACTAAAGGCAAGATAGGGCGTGAGAAGACCACGGTCAAAAAAGCCTTATATACAGCCTATTCATTAGGCGTGTAGCTAGAACGGTTTACGAGGGTTCGACTCCCTTGCTAGCTATTACCAGTCAATATATACGGAAAAGAGGAGCCTTTTGATTTTTTTCATTCAAATCGGCGGAAGCGTGACTGGTCGTGGATGCACAATGCGAAACTGGATAAAATTTCCATAATTCTACTATTTTATTCTTGAAAAGGAGAAATATCTCCATAATGATTTTATCTATCGCAGGCTGCCAAGGGTTCGAATCCCTTGCCAGTCATTGTCTGTCAAACACTAAAAATAAAGCTAAAAAATGAATATAGATTTTTAGTGGCTTGGACACTTTTTCGACAACGGGCAAGCTGACAGACCTTGTCCAAACAAAACCAGCAAATTTAAGAAAAAAGGATGTGAAAACACCCTCTTTCTTATTGATATCTTGCATTACTAAAAAGCCAAAGACCTTGCTGGTGTCGATGGCTAGAAAGGAGGTGACAACAAGGCTCACAAACTCAATCTTTTCATATCTCTTAATACTGAGCCGAAGAAAATAAAAAAAGACCCAGACTAATGCCTAGGACCATTCAAACGCTAATAATAATATTATACCATAAAGGAATGTAATTTATGAGAACAGTGGAACGGCTGCAACAAATCAAGGCGCTTGATAGATACATTGACAGTCAGATAGAACAGATCAAACGACTGGAATCGCAAGCACTAAAAGTAACGGCTGGTGCAATGCAAACAGACATGGTCCAAGGTGGCAAACGTAAGGGCAAGGATGATATCTATGTGGAGCTTATGACGGCTCGTGAAGAAGTGGAACGCTTTACTGCTGAGGCTATCAAACAGAAACTAGAGTTTCGCCGGCAGATAGCAAACGTGGGGGATATAGACGCTAGGTCCCTGCTACAAATGGTTTATATAGACCAGCTAGATATCTGGCAGATATGTGACCGCATGGGCTTTAGTAAGGCTACCTACTATGTTAAGTTAAGACAAGCTGAGAAGTATTTGGACTAATCTGTAGTGGTATATACCAATTCATACGACATCATACTACCAACGTGGTAATATAGTATTATCGAATCAGAAGGACACAGTAGTGTTCTTCTTTTACTTTATCTGAAAGGAGGTATGCCGATGCCGATGGTCAGACGATGTAAGGCAGAGGGGTGCCGTGCCTTAACAGAGAGACCAGCACACTACTGTACTACACACAAGGACATGGAAGCAGCATACACACAAGAGAGGCAGAGATACTCACGTACTAGATACAACACACGAGTAAGGAACCGAGACGATGAGAGCAAGGAACGCTACGCATTCTATCGCTCAAAGATTTGGTCTTCTATTCGTAAGATAGCATTGGAACGTGACAACTATCTGTGTCAGTACTGTCTAGCGTTGGGTGTGACCACACCAGACGCACGCATAGGCGACCACGTTACACCCGTTGAAATTGCGCCAGAACTTAGGACTGAAGTTTCAAACGTAGTAGCAACGTGTAGAAGCTGCGATAACACCAAGAGGACTTTGGAACAAGAAATCTATGGTACTGGTCAAAATAGAACAAAACAGAACACCGAGCTACGACTTTCCGTGGCAACGTGGGCAGATTTAATAGCCCGCAAAAAAGAGGACGTCGTTAAACCCCTCTAATAAGCCCATAGCACGATTTTATAATAAGGGTGGTGTAATAACCCTCGACCCAATTTAAAATTGACCCCCGCCCCCTTCTCGTGCCAAGGAGAGCCACGACAAGGTGTTTTCTTACACCGCACGCCAATTTTGAGGGTTTTAACAAGGGTCTATTTTTTAATTTAGGAGGTGAGGAAGTGGCAAACAAGTCCCCAGCAAGGCGAGAGCCATTTTATAAGCAAAATGACCGTTTTCTACCGCTTGACCCACCGAACTACTTAGGGACAGTGGCGAGGACGGTTTGGACTAAAATCATTCCATTTTTAAAAGCAACAGAAAAGGTCGAGCGTATCGATACATTTCTGGTGGAAACCTACTGCACGACCTATGAGATTTACAAGAAAGCCTATGAGGACGTGAAAGAAAACGGTATCCAAACCGAGATTATCAAAGTGATTCAGTCGCCCGGAACCGGTGAAATTTTAGGCGAGCAATCAATGGGGTTTAAGAAAAACCCAGCCGTTGCGACGATGAAAGATGCTGCTGAAACCCTTAATAAGATAGGCATTCAGCTAGGTCTAACACCTAAAGGACGGGCAGAATTGGCTGAGATAGCCGGAAACCAAGCGGATAATACATCTATGAAAGATAAAATGGCAGCATTCTTCAAATAAAGGAGGTGAAACATGCAAGAGATTGATTTAACCAAGTCGAAAGATGTAATCGGTGCTTATAACAGCATCGATTTTTCTTATGAGCGAAAAACATATACCGACTATGGCACACAATACTGTTTCAATGTGCTAGATGGCAAGATTGTCGCTGGTTACAATATTCAATTAGCATGTTTCCGACACCTCCGAGATTTGCAACGACAAGGTGATAGCGATTTTCCTTATGTCTATTCAGTCGAAGCGTTTAACCGTTTCTTGAAATTCCTATCATTAGTGCCGAATGTCGATGATTTAAGCCAAAAGCTAGAGCCTATGGATTGGCAGTATTTCATATTTGCCCAACTCTTTGCATGGTTTGATTTAGACGATGTACCAAGGTTTTCAAATATCATTATCTCGATTGCCCGTTCACAAGGGAAAACGATGATAGCTGGTATTTGCCTTAATTTTTCTTATTTGATTGAGATTATCGGGCAAAGTAACCAAGATTTTCTTGTTAGCTCTCTGAACTTCGACCAGACGATGAAGCTCTATACTTACGTTAAGTCTATGATGGCTAGAATTATCGAGAATGAGCCGTTTAAGTCACTGGCAGAAGAAACACAACTCCAACTATATTCACGGGAAATTAAGTCGCTTGTGGACGCTAACACTATTCATACCATTTCTTTTGAATCTGGTAAGTTTGACGGTAAACACTTTAAACTGGCCGTGGCCGATGAGGTCGGTGAGCTTAGAACGGATGAAGGTATTTCTAAAATAACATCCGGACAAGTAAATACCGAGGGTTCACGCTTTATTGAGATTTCAACTTCTTACCAAACGCCCGATGTTCCGTTTCATCAAGAGCAGAAAAAACTTATTGAAATCATGGAACGTGACTTTGACCGGTCTGGTGATGACCAGCTATGTCTAATCTGGTCACAGGATAATCTGGAAGAAGTTTTTAAACCGGAAACATGGTCAAAGAGCAATCCCTTGCTTAACCATCCGAATTTAAAAGATGGATTGATGAAAGGGCTACTTTCTGAACGTGACAAGAAACTACTTATGGGGAAACTTGCCGATTTCCAAGTCAAAAACATGAATTGCTGGTTACTCGCTGATAGTAATAGTTTTCTTGATCTAACCGATATCGAAAATGCAGTCGTTGATGAATTTGACATCAAGGGCAAACGTGTCTATGTCGGACTGGATGCGTCTATGTTTAGCGATAACACGGCTATTGGCTTCGTCTATCCCTACGTTGCTGAAGATGGCAGTCAGAAATGGCACATCGAACAACATAGTTTCATTCCCTGGCAACAAGCGGGCTCGTTAGAAGCCAAAATGGAGCAAGACGGCGTTAACTATCGAGACTTGGAAACCAAGGGCTACTGTACGATTACCAGTCACCCACAAGGGCTTATCAATAAGGAAGAAGTCTATCGTTGGCTTTATGAGTATGTGGAGGATAACCAGCTTGATGTAGTTTTCTTTGGCTATGATGCTATGATGGTTGATAAAATCATCAAAGCCTTGGAATCTAATACTAGTTTCCCACTCATGCCAATCAGACAACGCACAAGTGAGTTGAAAGACCCGACAAAATTCCTTCAAACGCTCTTTATCGAAGGGAACATCACTCGCCTTGATGATGAAATTATGCGAAAAGCCTTGATAAATGCGGTAATTAAAGAGGATAACATCGGTATCCAAGTCGATAAAATGAAATCTACTTACAAAATCGACGTGGTGGATGCCCTTATCGATGCGTTTTATGATGGCATGTATGCGTTCGAAGACTACGCTATTACCAACAATCCGACGTGGAAGGTAGAGCACATGAGTCAAGAAGCCGTTCTAAACTGGTTGAAAAACCCAGATAGTGGGCTATTAGAGGAGTATTAATACATGATTTTGAAGTTTTTTAAGGCGATTTGGGCTATTTTTGACATTTTGATGTTCATTTTAGCTGCAATTTCGCTTAATTTAACCACTTATAACCTCGGTTACGTGTGGTTTGGTATTAGCATGACCATCACATTCGTACTCGCTGGGTTGATTAGTGAACTAGCCGCTAAAAAAGGCTAGAAAGGAGGTGATAATAATTGCCGATATTTAATTTAGCAACCGAAAGCCCACCGAGCAATCAAGGGGGCTTTTTTGATATCACTGATCCAGAGTTTTTAGCTACCTTGAATGGTAGTGAGTGGGTATCAGCCGAAACTGCTCTTAAAAACTCAGACCTATTCTCTATTATCAGTCAGCTATCCAATGACCTTGCGACTGCTAAGCTAACAACTAGCCGAAAACAAATGCAAGGCATTGTGGATAATCCGTCAAACAACGCTAACCGCTTTAATTTTTATCAGTCTATCTTTGCTCAAATGCTATTGGGTGGGGAAGCCTTTGCCTATCGATGGCGCAATGATAACGGGCGTGATATGAAGTGGGAGTATTTAAGACCATCTCAAGTTACATTTAATCGTTTGGACAATCAAAATGGTCTTTACTACAACATCACATTTGACGACCCACGCATTCCGCCAAAACAACACGTCCCACAAAGCGACATCTTACACTTTAGATTGCTATCAGTGGACGGTGGGTTGACAAGCGTAAGTCCTTTGATGGCGCTGGGTAGAGAATTAGACATTCAAAAGGCTAGTGATAAGTTAACGCTTAATTCACTTAAAAATGCCCTAAACGCCAATGGTATTTTAAAAATCAAGGGCGGTGGTTTGCTTGATTTCAAAACTAAGGTCTCACGCTCTCGACAAGCAATGAAGCAAATGCAAGGCGGTCCGTTGGTACTGGATGATTTAGAGGATTTCACACCTCTTGAAATCAAGTCCAACGTGGCCCAACTACTTAAGCAAGCGGACTGGACGACCGGACAATTTGCCAAAGTCTACGGTATCCCAGAGAACGTTGTCGGTGGACAAGGTGACCAACAATCATCACTAGAAATGAGCTCGAATGTGTATTCTAAAGCAGTCGTACGCTACTTAAGACCGTTTCTTAGTGAGTTGTCTCAAAAACTTTCATGCGATGTGGATGCAGATATTTTCCCAGCGGTTGACCCGACTGGTGCTAACTATATCAGCCGTATCAATAGCATGGTTAAAAGTGGCACACTCGCACAGAATCAAGGCTTGTATATTTTGCAACAAGCTGAAATTCTCCCAAAAGAGTTGCCGAAGGGTGAAAACCCTAACCGAACCACATTGAAAGGAGGTGAGACAAATGGGCAAGATTGACATTAAAGGCGATATTGTAAGTGATGATGCTGGTGCTTTTTACGAATACTTTGGCATGTCTAGTACCTATCCAAAACTGGTACAGGATGCCATTGCTAACGATGAAGACGAAGAAATCACGCTTAATATAGCGTCTAATGGTGGTGATGTGTTTGCAGCTAGCGAAATCTATACCATGCTTAAAGCGAGTGGCAAGCGTATTGTGGTTAACGTGCAAGGGCTTGCTGCTAGTGCTGCAAGTGTCATTTCTATGGCTGGTGATACCGTGCGTATCAGTCCAACGGCACATATTATGATTCACAAAGCGTCTACTGGCATCGTTGGTAACAGCGATGACCTAGAGCATCAATCAGCGGTCTTAAATAGCATTGATGAGTCTATCGCTTTGGCTTATGAAATGAAGACTGGTCTTAAACAACCAGAATTACTTGATCTCATGGCTAAAGAGACATGGCTTAATGCTAAAACTGCCGTAGATAAAGGCTTTGCAGATGAAATCATGTTTTTTGATAACGATGAAGAAGAAATCATGGTTACCAATGCCGTGCATCAACTACCAAGCAAATCAGCAATCACTAAATTTAAGAATATGATTGCTACACCTAAGACCAATACTTTGCGTGAGCAGAAATTGGCGATTTTACTTGAAAAATGAAAGGAAGATGATTGATGAAGACATCAAATGAATTGCATGACCTTTGGGTTGCACAAGGCGACAAGGTCGAAAATCTTAATGAAAAACTTAACGTAGCTATGCTTGATGATTCAGTAACCGCTGAAGAATTGCAAGCAATCAAAAACGAACGTGACACTGCGAAAATGAAACGTGACATGTTCAAAGAACAATATACTGAAGCTCGTGCTAGTGAAGTAGCTAACATGACTGAAGAAGAAAAACAACCATTGACTAAGAACGAAGAAGAAGTTAAAGATGCCTTTGTCAAAGACTTTAAAAACCTTGTTCGTGGTCGCTATCAAAACTTGCTTGATTCTAAAACAGACGCAACTGGTTCTGACGCTGGCTTGACTATCCCACAAGACATCCGTACAGCTATCAACACATTGGTTCGTCAATACGACTCATTGCAAGAGTATGTAAACGTTGAAAATGTAACTACTCTTACTGGTTCTCGTGTTTACGAAAAATGGGCTGAAATTACTGGACTTAACAAAATTGATGATGAAGCTGGTCAAATTGGTGCTAATGACGATCCAAAACTTTCTCTTATCCGCTACGCTATCAAACGCTATGCTGGTATCTCAACAGTAACTAACAGCTTGCTTGCTGATTCTGCCGAAAACATCCTTGCTTGGTTGTCTGGTTGGATTGCTAAAAAAGTCGTTGTTACTCGTAACAAAGCTATCTTGGATGTGATTGCAACACTCCCAACTAAACCAACATTGGCTAAATGGGATGACATCATTGACCTCGAAGCTAAAGTTGACCCAGCGATTAAACAAACATCATTCTTCTTGACTAACACTTCAGGTTTCACTGCCCTTAAGAAAGTTAAGAATGCAATGGGTGACTACCTCATGGAGCGTGATGTGAAATCACCAACTGGTTACTCAATCGACGGTTTCGCAGTTAAAGAAGTATCTGACCGCTGGCTTGCTAATGCTACTACTGGAGCTATGCCATTGTATTTCGGTGACTTGAAACAAGCGGTAACATTGTTTGACCGTCAACACTTGTCACTACTTTCAACTAACATCGGTGGTGGAGCGTTTGAAACTGACACTACTAAAGTACGTGTTATTGACCGCTTCGATGTTGTTAAAACTGATGAAGAAGCATTTGTGCCAGCATCGTTTAAAGCGATTGCTGACCAAAAAGCTAATCTTACTGCCGGAGCTTAATTTAGGAGGTAAGCAATGAGTGTATCTAAGGAAACCATCATGCAGACCTTGAATCTGGATGAGACAGACGACACTGCACTCATTCCAGCTTACATTGAATCGGCTCAACAGTACATTATCAATGCAGTCGGTAGTGATAAGAAATTCTACGACCTTGAGAGTGTAGAATCTCTATACGACACGGCTGTAATAGCTCTCACAAGCTCTTATTTCACTTATAGAGTGGCTTTAACGGACACGGTGACTTATCCGATTAACCTAACTTTAAATAGCATAATCGGGCAATTAAGGGGCTTATACGCAACGTACAGTGAAGAAAGAGGTGACTAATGCCTAAAGTTAGATATTTACCCTCAGACTTTCGTTTCAAGGCTGATTTTGGTACTTTCCAAAGCACCCCTAACAAGTTTACGGGTGTGAGTGTGCCGAAATTCGTGAAACAATTTACGCTGCACTATAAACCTCATACTCGCACACTCAATCAAGAGTATTTGGCCCAACAAAATGGCGAAAGTGATACAAGAGTTATTGTCATTCGCCATAATGCCAAAGTGGTAGAAGGTCAAGTCGCTGTTCTCAATGGCACTCAGTATGATATTGTGCGCGTGAGTCCAAACGAAAACTTTGGGCTTAATCGCTACGACTTTCTGACTTTGAGAAAGCATAAGAAAGTTGGGTGATAGCTTATGGTAGGGCTTGACAAAGCACTAGAGGGCTGGCTTGAAACAGTAGCTAGCATTGGTGATTTAACACCAGCGGAACAAGCTAAAATCACAACCGCTGGCGCAAAGGTGTTTCAAAAGGAACTGGAAGAAGTTACTAGGGAGAAACACTACTCAAACAAGAAACATTTGAAGTATGGACACATGGCTGACGGTTTATCTGTCCAGTCCACTAATGCGGACGGCAGAAAGAACGGTGTGGCAACCGTAGGCTGGAAGAATAATTACCACGCACAAAATGCCAGACGATTAAATGACGGTACGAAGAAATACCGTGCTGATCATTTCGTTACCAATGTCCAAAACGATAGCACTGTACAGAAAAAGGTGCTATTAGCAGAAAAAGAGGAGTATGAAAAACTCATTCGCAAGAAAGGAGGAAAGTGATTAAGTGTTAGCAACCGTAAAACTAAAAGAGCTCATTGACGGCAAAGAATTTGGTGAAATAAGCGAAGTATATGCAAACAACTTGCCTAAAGAGCTCGAAGAAAACACCGATAAGACAATCGTTTTGCTCACTGAAAGCAATCCGTCCCTTGATTTGAGTGGGAATAATACCTTTTTCGGAAAAACAGATAGAGTGGAAGTCCAGGTTTTTTACAAGGCTGATATTGATTTTGATATCGAAGCCTTTGAAATGGAATTGCTAAAATTCCTAAAATCTGAACACTACTCAATTACAGATATGAGAGAACATAGCATAGACCCCGATACGTTACAACTTACGGCGGTCTTTTTTGTTGCCCTCGACAGATTAATTTAACAAAGGAGATATTACTATATGGCAATTGTAGGTTTGAAAATGGTCCGCCTTGCATTGGTTGACCCTAAAACCCAAAAACTACTTAAAGGTACTGATGGCCTTTCAACAGACGGTGTAATCGAAGTTGACTCTAAGATGCTCGGTACTCGTACCGCTAACATCTCTAACTTGGAAGGTCAAGCGACTAAAGTTCCTGGGAACAACTCAGTACAAGACGTGATGATCGCACCCGGTTCACCAACAGTAGCGTTCGACTTCAATAACCTTGACTTTGAAATCAAACAGAAAATGCTTGGTTTCAAACCAGATGGCAAGGGTGGTTATGTGATGGACGGTGAAAAACCACACACAGCGGTATTGATTGAATCTGAAACACTTGACCGCAAACACTCAGTGTTCTTTGGTTTCGCTAATGGCATCATGCAAGAATCAACTCAAAACGTTGCTACAGATACTGATACTGCCCAAACTCGCCAAGACGATAACATGACATTCAACGCATTGTCAGCAGACGCATTCGGTGGTGAACCTTACAAGAAATACTACACCGGAGCATCTACTTTTGATAAAGCTAACATGTTCAAAGAAGTATTTGGTGGATATGTTCTCACTGGTACACCAGTAGTCGGTGGATAATCTAAATAATTCGCAAGAGGTCGGGCTCATGGCCTGACCTCTATTTTTGTGTTAAAGGAGTAAAGATAAATGGAAATCAAAACTATTAAAATCCCAGAAATCAGTAAAAAGGCATTTGAAGTAGCTACAAGCAACCGCAATGTCTTGCGTATGCACGAATACCAACTTGCCGTGCTTAAAATCAGCGACACCGTTGAAGAAGGCGACACGCAAGAGCAAGCACAAGCGAGCTTCACAATCCTCAAAGAAATGCTTGGGTTTATCCGTGCTGTTCTTAAATTGGATGATGAAGCCTATGACAAATTGCTTGATTTGGACAATGAACGTACACAAGAGATTGCCGAAAAATTGGTGGGTTATATGTACGGATTGACAGACGAACAACTTGAAAATGCCGCTGGTGAAACTGACCCAAAAGACTAAAATCTAAAGGCGAACAGATTTTTGATTTAGAAAATCGCATTGAAGATTTGAAAATCATTGCTAAGAAATCAATCCAAGGTTTTGGGTGGACACTAGATCAGTATTACGACACTGACTATTACGAGCTAATGAAAATCTTAAATGCCAAAGAGGAAGAAGATAGAATGGTTGACCCAACATCTTTACTCTAATTTTTAAGGAAAGGAGGAAAAAAAATACATGGCAAAAGTACAAGCTACCATGTCCACGGAAATCGCCTTGGATACGCTACAAGCGGCTAACTCGATTAAGCGGTTAACTCAATTAGTCAATAGTTCAACTAACGCATGGAAGGCACAAGAAAGCCAAATGCGTAGTGCTGGTGACTATTTGGGGGCAGCACAAGCTAAGTATGATGGTTTGGGTAATGCTATCCAAAACCAACAGCGTAAGATTGAGAAACTGAAACAAGAACAGTCTCAACTTAAAGGTAGTACCGCTGAGACTGCTGAACAGTACCTTAAGTACCAACAACAGATTGACCAAGCGACCACACGTTTGTCATCGTTGGAAAATCAGCAAAGGCAAGCTAAGAACAGTCTGGACTATCATCGGTCTGGGCTTGCCGAATTGCAAAAAGAGTACAAGCTACAAAACGAAACTTCTGATACTTACATCAAACGCTTGAAAGCAGAAGGCAAAGAGGACGAAGCTAGGCAAGAACAACTCAAGCAATACAAGGGTTCTATTACTAACTTAAACAAGCAGTACGAGACCCAAAAAGAAATGCTTGAGCGTGTCGCTAAACAGTCCGGAAGAACAAGTGATGAATATCGCAAGCAAAAGCAACGCTTGGATGAAACGGCGACAAGTCTAGCACACACTCGCAATGCTGCTGATAAGCTGAACGATGAAATCGAACAAAGTCAACGTTCTAGCACGTTCATTGGTCGCTTAAAGGATAGTTTTAAACGTTTAGGAAGTGAAGTCAGTGAGACTGAAACGAAAACCTCACGCTTAAAGGGTATCTTCGGGGCTACGTTCGCAGCTAACTTAATCAGCAACGGTTTCCAAAACGTATTGGGAGCTATCAAGGGCAAGTTTGACGAAATCGCACAATCCAGTGCCGAATACGTTAAGTACCAACAAACCATGAATGCCACTTGGCTTACCTTAACCGGCAATGCTGAAGAAGGTAAAAAAATGGTCGATATGACCAACCAAATGGCACAGGCAGCGGCTAACTCAACCGAAATGGTTGACGGTATGAACCAGAAATTCTATGCCGTGACTCACAACACCGAGTTGACCAAGCAACAAACACAAGCCATCTTGACATTGCAAGATGCGTTTGGTCAGACCGATGCAGCCGTTGAGAATTTTGCTACTCAGTGGGCTCAAATGATTGCCAACGGTAAGGTTCAAGGGCAAGACATGATGTCAATCATCAACGTCTTCCCAGAAATGAAGAACCAACTTAAAGAAGTAGCTGCACAAGAATTGGGCATTACAGACATGACCCAAGAGAAATATGCCGAATTGCAGAAAGATGGCAAAATCACTGCTGAAATGGCACAAAAAGCCTTGTTTGAGTTGCAAGACAAGTACAAGGATGCTACGGCTAACTTCTCAACTACCATTGGCGGTCTTGAAAGGACTATCCAGTCTCGTATGCCGGCGGTAGTTGCAGCGTTTCGTGACCCAATCGATAAAATGAAAAACCCATTCTTACAACAGATTGGGAATTGGGTTGCTGATCCTAACACTGAAACGAAATTCAAAGATTTAGGGGAACACGTTTCTAAAGGTCTAGGCACTATCATGGATGCCTTTTCTAAAGTCTTTAATCTCGGTGATGGTACAGATAAACTTAATGGCTTAATGGACGGTCTCAATAAGTTCGTCGATAATCTTAGTAAGAGCATCGCTAATAACGCCCCTAAAATTGTAGCTTTCTTTAAAGAGGTTAAAGATAGTTTAGCTTCGGTGTTTAGCATTGGTAAAGACTTTGCTAGCGGTATTTGGGAAACTGCCGTAGGCATGATTAAAGGTGTTGCCGAAGCGCTTAACCTAATGACTGGCAATGGTAAGAAGGCTAAAGAACCAGTCACATCACTATCTAAGGCTTTGGGCGGTATTGCAGAACATAAAACAGCTATTAAGACAGTCGGTTCTTTATTTGCTGCCTACTTTGTGGGTTCTAAGGTAGCTTCAGGAGTGATGAAAGTTGCGAAAGCCATTAAAGTGATGAAAGAATCCACGATAGCTATGACTGTTGCTCAAAAAGCTATGATTGTTGTTCAAAAAGCTATGATTGTTGTTCAAAAAGCTTCGGCGTCAGCTCAAAAAGCGTGGAACTTAGCTATGGCTTCCAACCCTATCGGTTTGATTGTGGTTGCAGTAACTGCGGCTATCACTGCCCTAGTATTGCTCTACAAACACAACAAGAAATTCAAAGCCTTTGTCGATGGCATGTTTTCTGCTGCTAAAAAAGCCTTTGATAAAATCTTCAAGGTTACTAAAGAAATCTTTGGTAAAATCATCGATTTCTTCAAAAAGGACTGGAAACAAGTCCTTTTATTTATTGCCAATCCGATTGCTGGAGCTTTTGCTTTAATTTACAAGCATAATAAGAAATTCAAGAAATTCGTCGATGGCATTGTAAAAAGTATCAAAGACGGTTTCACTAATGCTGGTAAGTGGCTCGGTAAGACATGGGATGGCATGAAGAAGACCTGGACGGGTGCGATGGACTCAATGACCAAGAGCACCAAGAAAGGCTTTGAAAAGACCAAGACTTACTTCACTGGTGGCGAAAAAGGGATTAAAGCCTTCACTAACACCGCTAAGAAATTGCTTGTAATCTCGAATCCAGTAGTCGCTGGGTTTGAATTGATGTACAAGCACAACAAACCATTTAAGAAGTTTGTTGATAGCACCGTGGACCATGTCAAAGATATGGCTAAAGGCGTTGCAAAACACATGAGTAGCCTTAAGAAAGATTGGGGCGAAAAGTGGGAGAATGTCAAGAAGTTCGCATCTAAAACATGGGAAGGTATCAAGGGTAACGCCACGGAAGCCATGACCGCCCTTGGTAAAGACATCGACAAACACCACAAAGGTATCAATAAGAATTGGTTTGACGGTTGGGAAAACTCTAAGAAATTCCTATCTAAAAAATGGGATGAAATCGGAGCGTTAACACAAGAAAAATTTGGTGTTAACATTACCAAACTAATTACCGACGCATTGACCAATATTGCTAAATTCTTCAAAGATACGTGGGATAACGTTAAAAAAGGTTTCGGTGAGATGTGGGATGGCATGAAGAAACTTGCCGGGGACGGTATCAACGCCGTCATCGCACTGCCTAACGCTGGTATTGACGGAATCAACAAACTTATTTCCGATTTCGGTGGTAGCAAAGAAGCTATCTCAAAAATTCCGAAAGTCAAGTTTGCGGGTGGTACTGGTATGTTTAGCTCGTACCGTAATCCAATTACCAAGCCTACACTTGCCACATTAAACGATGGCTACGATAGTCCAGAAACGAACAACCAAGAAATGGTAATCTTGCCGAATGGTAAGTCATTCTTGCCACAAGGTCGAAACGTTGAATACCTCTTGCCAGCCGGTTCGGAAGTAATCAATGCTAGTGAGTTAGCTATGCTCATGGGTGTTGAACGTGGAGCCTTTGCGAAGGGAACTGGTTTCTGGTCTAAAATCTGGGACACCGCTACTAATGTTGCTGGCTCAGTATGGGATACCATGAAGAACGGTGTCGACAAATTCATGAAAATGATTGAGTTTGTCGGAGATGTCGTTAAAGACCCAGTTGGATCATTGGCTAAGAAATTCAGCCCTAATGCTGATAAATTGGCTGGTATGTTTAATCCGCTTGGTAACGCACTGTATAAGAAACCAGTCGAAGAAGCTAAGAACTGGTGGAAAGAACTTTGGTCTATGGCCAGTGCCTCAATGGATGAAGGCACTGTCGCTATGGGTGCTAAAGGTGACGACTACCGCTTCAAAGACAAGGCTAAAGACGCTGGTGCTGACCCGTGGGGTTATTTCTACCGTGAGTGTGTATCCTTCGTTGCCAGTCGTTTGGCTAACCTTGGTGTTAAGCCTAGTCTATTTAGTCACCTCGGTAATGGTAACCAGTGGATATCTGCCAGCGTGCCACACTTAAGTAGACCTAAACCGGGTACGGTAGCCGTCTACACTGGTGGTCCGGTATCAAGTAACCACGTTGACTTTGTAACAGCCGTACATGGCGACACCTACGATGGTGAAGAATACAACTACGGCGGTAATGGTCAGTATCACCAATATGCCGGACGACATATTTCGAACGCTGCTACTTTCCTTGATTTCGGTGTTCGAGATAGTGGCAGTAGCGGTGAAGACAATAGCAAACCGTTAAAAGACCGTAACAGCCCACTTCAAACCTTGATTAAACGTCAAGTCGGTGGCATGTTCGATTGGATTAAGAAAACCCTTGGTCCATTGCTCAGCCCAGCTGGTGGCGGTGAAGATGGACCTCAAGGTACGGGTGTTTCAAGATGGCGTGAATCGGTTGTTCGTGCCTTGAAAGCAAATGGAATCGAGCCGAATGACTTCCGTGTATCTAAGATTTTGGCAACCATCCAGCGTGAATCTGGTGGCAACCCTAACGTTCAAAATAACTGGGATAGTAACGCCAGAGCTGGTACACCTTCAATTGGTTTGATGCAGACTATCCAACCAACGTTCGACGCATATAAACACGCTGGTCACAACAATATCCGAAATGGTTATGATAACTTGCTTGCTGCAATCAACTACATCAAGCATCGTTATGGTACATCGGACGCAGCCTTTAACCGTGTCGCAGCTTATGGCTACGCGAACGGTGGTCTAGTCCACAAAAACGGCGTTTATGAATTGGCTGAAGGCGATATGCCAGAATATGTTATTCCAACGGATATCGCTAAACGTGGCAGAGCGTGGCAACTACTTACTGAAGCAGTAGCACGTTTCGCTGGTGATGCCCCACAAGGCAACCACGATAGCACTTCAGACCGTGAGCGTGTTTCTGTACTAGAAAGCAAGCTAGATGTCATGATTGACCTACTCGGTCAATTGGTAACTAATGGCTCTAACCCAATCGAAGTTAGAAACATCATCGATGGTAGAAGTGTGTCAAACGGGTTAGCACCGTTTATGACAAAAGCAACAAACGATTATGAACGCAGACAGGCGTTGTTAGGAGGTGGCATTATTTGATAGGAATGTCAGTAATTTTTGACGGTAAAAACTTAACCGAATTATTCAATGAAGGTCAAGGGCGTACCGTTCCAGTAGATGTCACAAAAAACGTGGCATCGAATTTCAACAACAACTATCAAGACCAAGGACGTAGACGCTACGGCCAGCAATTCCTATACAGCACCTTGTCAGTCAAACAGATTCAAGTATCGTTTACCTTGGTCGGAAACTACGACTACTTTAATAGCATTGCTGAAACGCTAGGCGGATATCTGAACGTAGATAAGCCTAAACCGTTGATTTTCGGCGATGAGCCTAACAAGGTTTGGGAAGCTATCCCGTCTGGTCAAGCGTCGCTAGCAGTCGATAAGAACACCGCACCGATTACCGCAACAGTAACGGTTACATTTGATGTCCCTAAAAGCTACGGTGAAAACAAGGCACAAGCTCTAGTAAGTAGCGATGGTGAAACCAAGTATGGGAGCATTAAGAAAGTCTCTACTGGTCACTACAAGGCTACATTGAAAAACTTTGGTACGGCTGAAACCTATCCAGATATTAAGCTGAAATTCAATTCAGATAATGGCTGGGTTGGGATTGTGAAGTCTTCCAGCGAAAGCTACGAGATTGGCAATCCTAACGAAGCTGATACACGTACAGTTAAGCAATCTGAAATTCTGTTCGACTATGTTTCAAATAACTGGATTACCAACGGCTTTGCAGTTGGTGTTAAAAATCAAGGGCGTTTCAACGACAACTTGCAAAGTTTGAATGGAACGCTTGCGATTGATAACGCATGGGGTAGGCCACACATCGCCTTGACTAACCGAGGTAGTGGATCAACTTCCTTGCGTGGTAGCTCGATTACATGGGAGATTCCAGCGGATAGCAATCGAGAGAAAGGCTCGCTATATGAGTATATGTGGTGGAGACAGATTTTTTGGTTAGGTGCATCTAACGAGTGCGGATACATCAAAATATCTGTAACGGATGCAAACGGTGTGTTCCTCTACGGCGTGGAAACCCTTAAGCATGTCAATGGTCTAGGGTGTGAGTATCGTTTCCTTGCCAGCGATGGTAACGGAAGTTATCGAACACTAGACAGAAAGTCATTTTGGGGCACGCATGTCATGACACAAAACCCGTTTAACGAGCCACAAGGCTGGGCGGATATGCAACGCTTTGATGATGAAATACAGTTTTATTATCAAGGCGGGTATCCTAAGTTTAAAATCCCAGAGATCAAAGGGAAGAAGTCAGCTAAAATCAACATTGGTTTCTTTGGTATCGGCGATGCACCGCTTGTAACTCACATGTATCTGGATAGCTTCGTTTATCGAAAAGACTACGTCAACAAAGAAGAAGATATTCCTAATCGTTTCCGTAAGGGTTCTATCCTTGAAATCGACATGGCTAAAGGAAAAACCTTGGTTGATAACTTGCCAGCGTCTAACGAGCTAACATACTTATCTGAGCCATTCAGCATTGGTACTGGTGATACAGAAATCGACATCTACACATCGAGTTGGACAAGGACCGACCCAACTATTGAAGTAACATGGAAGGAGCGTTTCATTTAATGCAAATTTGGATTCATGACAAGAACATGCGGAAAGTATGTGCGTTGAATAACAACGTTCCTGGCATGTTGCCTTATTCAAACAGTCAGTGGCATCCGTACCTTGAATACTCAACCAGTACATTCGATTTCACAATCCCTAAGATTGTCAACGGCAAACTGCACGAGGATGTTAAATATATCAATGATGATATGTTCGTTTCGTTCTACTACGATAACACTTACCATGTCTTCTATGTATCGCAGTTAGTTGAGAATGACACAACATTCCAAGTGACATGTAATAACACCAACTTGGAATTGGCACAAGAGCAGTCAATAGCTCTTAAGAGTGACACTGCCCAAAGTATCGCATGGTATTTGGAACATCTTGAAATTCTAGGATTTACAAACCTTGAAATCGGTGTTAACGAGGTATCAGACAAGACACGCAAACTTGAATTTGAGCCACAAGACACGAAACTGGCACAATTACACAGTCTCATGTCTAAATTTGATGCTGAATTTGCCTTCCGTACCGAATTGAATCGAGACGGTACGATCAAGCGTTTTACTATCGATATTTACCAGATCCCAGACGAAACACACCACGGCATCGGTAAGGCTCGTGGGGATGTGGTGCTACACTATCAAAACGAACTTAAGGGCGTACAAGTTACGAGCGATAAGACACAGTTATTCAATGCTGGTGTGTTCACTGGTGCGGATGGTGTTAACCTTGAAAGTGTCGAGTTTGAAGAAAAGAACGAGTTAGGACAAGTGGAGTTCTACTCGCGAAAAGGCAGTAGCTATGTGTTCGCCCCACTTTCACGGGAACGCTACCCATCTACCATGAATCCAGATAACGCTGATAACTGGACACGCAAGGATTTTCAAACCGAATACAAAGATGTTAATTCTTTGAAAGGGTATGCCTTGCGTACCATCAAACAGTACGCTTACCCACTCATGACCTACACGGTTGATGTGCATTCTAGCTTCATGAATAGCTACAAGGATGTTAACTTAGGCGACACCGTTAAGATTATAAATAATAATTTTAGAGGTGGGCTAGCTCTTGAAGCTCGTGTCACTGAAATGATTGTTAGCTTTGACATGCCACTTAATAACTCGGTTGTATTTTCTAACTACCGTAAAATCGTGAACAAGCCATCGTCCGACTTGCAACAGCGCATTGATGAAATCGCAGCAAGAGCCTTACCCTACCGTGTCGAGATCACAACCACGAACGGCACAGCATTTAAGAATGGCGTTGGTCGCTCGACTGTTCGACCAGTCTTGAAACAAGGCGATAGAACAGTGAACGCTACATGGCGTTTCGTGATTGACGGTGCTATTAAGTACGTGGGTATGACCTACGACATGGTAGCGTCACAGATTACCCAACCGACAGCCTTAACGGTTTCCGCATGGGTAGACAACAAAGAAGTAGCTTCAGAAGAAGTTACTTTTTTAAATATCTCCGACGGTAAAAATGGTACTCCCGGACCTAAAGGGGATAAAGGTGAACAAGGCCCGAAAGGGGATAGAGGTAATGACGGCTTACCCGGAAAAAACGGTGTAGGCTTGAAATCTACCACTATTACTTATGGAATGAGCGATAGTGACACTGTAATGCCTACGAGCTGGACTTCCAACCCGCCTATTTTGGTCAAAGGAAAATACCTATGGACTAAGACACAGTGGATGTATACGGATTCTTCTAGTGAAACTGGATATCAGAAAACATACATCCCACAAAACGGCTCTAAGGGTGATGATGGTCTACCCGGTAAAGATGGCGTGGGGTTGGTTAATACTACACTACGTTATGCGAAATCTACGGACGGTGTCAATAAGCCGTCTGGGGTTGTGGTAGCTAATTTTCCTAACGAGATTAAGCCGAATCGGTCAAGTATCGATAATAATATCACCACTGATCTAAAAGTTAATTTAGAACAAGGTAAGACCTACATCTTATCTGCCGAAACCAATGGTACGTTCACCAATCAGCACAATCCAAACCAATCGAGCGACAATGCTACGATTTGGCTTGTCAATCCAAATTTCAGTACATGGGTAGTTATTTCTGATAGCAACACGGCTAACGGTACGAGATATACCCACAATCGCCCGACTGGTGAATACAATATCCGTGTCAATGGTTATAAAACCGATAATTCGACATGGGTTAAAAATATCGTATTCGAAGACGGTACATGGTCACCAGACATTCCAACAGTCAACCCTGGTGAATACCTCTGGACAAGGACAACATGGTTCTATTCAGACGGTACGAGCGAGCAAGGTTTCTCAGTCGCTAAGATGGGGGAACAAGGACCACAAGGAGCTAAGGGTGAGGCTGGAGCTAAAGGTGACCGTGGGGAGAAAGGTCTGCAAGGCGAACGTGGTCCTCAAGGACCGCAAGGACTAACCGGTCCTGTCGGTCCACAAGGTTTGCAAGGTCCGAAAGGTGACCAAGGTATCCCTGGGGTTAAAGGTGCTGATGGTAAAACACAATATACCCACATAGCCTATGCTGATACCGTTTCTGGTGGTGGATTTAGTCAAACCGACACTAATAAACCATTCATTGGTATGTACCAAGATTTCAATACTGCCGATAGTCGTAATCCGCAAGACTATCGTTGGTCTAAGTGGAAGGGTAGCGATGGACGGGATGGAATCCCTGGTAAGGCTGGGGCAGACGGACGAACACCTTATGTCCATTTTGCCTATGCCGATAGCGCCGATGGTCGAAGTGGTTTCAGTTTGACCCAGAATGGTAACAAGCGCTATTTGGGTGTATGTACTAACTTTGACAGAACAGACAGTACCAACCCAGCCGATTACTCATGGAACGACATGACCGGCAGTGTTTCGGTTGGTGGGGAAAACCTTATTCGTAACTCAGCGTTTCCGGAGAATCTGGATGGTTGGGGATTCTGGGAGGCACCACAACCTAACTCGAATTTATCTGTGTCAAGTCATTCATTCTATTACAACGGTTCTAAGCCGTTGTTTTTGCTTTCAACAACAACAACAACAACGCCTAGCGCTACGCTGAGATTTCCAGTGAAACGAAATACCAACTATTCTCTTAACGTTTCAATCTTGGCAGGCGGTAATCTAAAAGGAATGGATATCTATTTCCTTGGTCGTAAGTCAAACGAAACTAAAGACTTTAGTAAAGTCGTCAATATCAAGCATTTCGATGGTTCGCCATCAACAAGCGGTGTTAAGAAATTTCATTTCACTTTTAACTCCGGCGACTGTGACGAAGGCTTCATCCGTGTCGATAACACCGGCACGACTAACGGTAGCGAGTCGCTGTTATTCTTCACTGAATTAGATTGCTACGAGGGGACGACTGACCGAGCGTGGCAAGCATCACCGAAAGACCTAGCTAGTCAGTTAGACGGCAAGGCTGATAGTGCGTTGACGCAAGACCAAATTAATAAACTGAATGAGCTTAACTCAATCGTACAAGCCGAGTTGAAGGCTAAAGCTAGTCTATCAGTGGTCAACCAGTGGGTGAAATCTTACCAAGATTTCTTGTCAACAAACCAAGAAAACAAGAACAAGACCGAAAAAGCATTAGTTGAAGCAAGTCAGCGTATTGTTAAACTGCAAAACGATTTAGGCGAAACATCTCAGCGTTGGAACTTCCTCGACAATTACATGCGAGCATCCAACGAGGGCTTGACTATTGGTAAAAATGACGGTTCTAACTCAGTGATGGTTTCGGATAAGCGTATCTCTATGTTTAGTTCGGGTACTGAAGTTATGTACATCGATAAAGGTGTTATCCACATCGAAAATGGTATCTTCTCGAAAGCTATTCAAATTGGGTATTATCGTGAAGAACAAGACTTAATTGACCCGAACCGCAACGTAATTAAATGGGTAGGAGGTAATTATTAATGGCTGGAGGGAAAGCGATTCTGCGTGCGTATGAAGCTAGCACGAACATTGATAGGAATACATCTCAAGTGCGTTTACAGCTCTATTGGGAAAACGGAGATACTAAAATTTCTGGTGTTCCCTGGGAAGCGTACATTGATTATGACGGCGGGAAACGTTTGTCAAATTCTGGCACATTAACTGTTGAGCCTAATCAAACAGCTATGTTGATTGACCAAGAGGTCACTGTCGCTCACGATGGAGATGGGACACGCACAATTTACTACCGCGGAGAATTTAAGAATAAGAGTAATAACAAGGTTATACCTATTAATAATGCAAGTCTCACCTTGACCACTATTTCCCGTGCTAGTTATGGTGCGGATGTGACGGCTGAAATCGCCAAACCAGTAACCATCAACATTACCAAACGTGAAGCATGGATGCGACACTCTATCTGGGTTACTATTGGGAGCTACGACCAAAAAATAGCTGGTGACGATGTGGATTCTAGTTTTACATGGATTCCACCTATTGAAATCGCCAATCAGTTCCCAAACTCGGCTAGTGGTTCGGGAACGATTACTTACGTGACTTACAACAACGGTGTCGAAGTTGGTAAGGATGTTCGACGAATTACAGTAAATGTTCCAACTAATCTTTTCAAACCCGGTTTCACTGGTTTTAATCTGTCCGATACAAACCAAGTGACGCAAAACCTCATTCCAAGCCCAACGCATTTCGTTAGTACGCTATCTCGTATCAAGGTAGCTTTTGACGGTGCTAGAGGTTCAGTTGGGGCATCCGTCACTGGTTACTATGCAGAAATCGTTGGTGGGAACACTTCAGCTCAAACGAACGGCGGTATCTTAACTGTACCGACTACAATGACCGATACGCAAATGACCGTTAGGGCTAAAGTGCAAGACAGTCGTGGCGTGTGGTCTGATTGGCGAGAACAGTCCATAACAGTGCTGGCATATTTTAACCCAACACTACGTTTTGAAGCTAAACGAACGGGCGAAAAATTAGACACGATCACACTGAAACGCTTCTTAAAAGTGGCAGCGTTATCCGTCAATGGCACGCAAAAGAACACAACTAAGCTGACCTTTAAAACAAGGAAGGTCGGTACGGATACTTACACGACAGATAGCACGAATGAGTGGCAGAACATTTCTGAATTAAATGGTTCGGATGTTAATCTTAATGGCAAGTATCCAGCCGATACCTCATGGGAAGTGTTGGGGCGTGTTGAAGATAAATTCTCATACACAGAATTTGTTATCACGGTTTCAACAGACAAGGTTGTAATGAGCTACGAACGTGATGGCGTCGGTATTGGTAAATATCGTGAAATGGGAGCGTTGGATGTTAACGGCTTGATTTACTCAGACCGAAAACAGATTCAGCACCATAAACTAACCGAACCAAACGGTGCGGCGATTGATAACAAAGTAGCTAACCTAAACGATTATAGAACCACTGGTTTTTATTCGATTTTAGGCAACTATAAGAACCATCCGGCACAAGGTGAGGGTGGTTATTTGGAAGTCGTGGAAAGCGTTTCTGGATATCACCAAGCACTAACGACGGTTTCTGGTCGTATGTTTAAACGGACGGTAACTAATAATTCTAACGGTTCATGGATTGAGTACACGCCTAAGCCAGAAAAACAAGAGCCAGCGATGGTTAAACAAGAGGTTGATATTGGTTGGGGTGTTAAGATGTCACTTGCTCGAAAAGGTTCGGTAGTAACTGCTAGCCTTATCCGTTCTGACTATGCCGTTGGTGTGTACGAGAACGGGGCAATGACTAACACTATTCCAAGCGGTTTTAGACCAGCTATTCCAGTGCATTTAGTTGCAAACAAAAACGTTGGTACTAATCATACTGGAGTTGCAGTCTGGCATCTTGCATCCGATGGTTCGATTAGGCTCACCAACCAATCACAAGATCGTGCTATCTACACCGGCACAGTCACATATCTAACAGAGGATAATTAAGAAAGGAAAATAATTATGTCACTTAAAATTACAAAACAACGCACAATCAATGCAGAATTTAACGTCGAAGAAGAAGGAGCTACAATCCTTGTCAAACAGACATTCATTAGTGTAGATTCCAATGCAGTCTCTACAGTTCAAGAAAATCTTCTAAACGCTGAACTCTACGCTAAACACCGTCAAGAAATGCGTACAGACGAACGTGCTCTACGTGAGTTGCGTTATAAAGTGGAAGATGAGATTTTGGCTGATACGACAGAGGCTTGATGCGTAAAAAGATGGGGGTAAAAAATAAAAGATGAATATTTCTGATTTGATTGACCACCTTGCCCCTACAATTGGAGTGATAGCAACGGGCTGGTTTGGTATGAAAGCCAGCAAGTCAGCTAATTTAAGCAAATCGCAATTCGGAGATTTAAAAAACGAGTTAGACAATATCCACGAATCGGTTGAAGTCGTTCAACAGATCGGTGAATCAAACAACGAGAAAATCAACGAATTAAATGACAAACTAGCAGTGCATGATGAAGCACATCTTGTTACTATGTATCTACGCCTTGAGCGTGACATTAACAAGGAATTAGAGCGTGGGTATACCACTGTTCATAATTCGGATGTCATCCATAAAATGCACTCCAGTTACAAAAAATTAGGTGGCAACGGGTACATTGACGCCCTTTATAAAAAATACATTAATTTAGAAGTGAGGAATTAAACATGAAAATTAATTGGTCTATTCGTTTTAAAAACCGTACATTCGTAACACGCTTTGCACTCGCATTGGTGTTGCCAGTTTTGGCTTACTTTGGTATCAAATTTGAAGATATCACAAGTTGGGGAGCGTTGTTTGGATTGTTCGGCAAATTCTTGTCTAATCCATACTTGGTAGGCTTGACAGTGGTCAACGCCTTGAATATGTTCCCAGACCCAACAACGAAAGGTCTTAGCGATAGCGAACGAGCACTATCATACACTAAACCTTATGAGGACTAGCCTATGGCTAAGCTCATGACCTCTATCAACCAAATCGAGGGCGGTGATGTCCTAAAATCTGGGGACACCACTTCCGTCTTTGGTTTTGAAATTCTAGGGTACGATGGAAAACGCATGGAGCTATCCGGTACTGGTAAGCTAACACTTTCCAACGATGAAACCGTGGCACTCTACCAAGATGTTACCGTAGAGAACGGGGTGTTCTCATTCTCAATGGGTAGTGTGGTAGCTACTGGCACTTACTACCTAGAAATCAAACTGAATGGACATATCTTCCCGTCTAACAATTTCAAGGTGAAAGTTAAGAGCTCACTAAATATTGACGGTTCTATCCCATCAAAAAAAGACCCTAAACTAAAACTACTAGCGGATGAATTGCGAGATTCTGGTTTAATCACTGGTGGCGGTGAAACCACAGAAGACCTCGTAAACATCTATAATCTAGCTAAAATTTGAAAGGAAAACATAAATGAGTAAACTACATGATTTTGCCCAAGCGGTGGGTGCTGATATCAAAGAAATTAAAACAACCCTAGCAGGCAAGGCTGACAAGGGTTCGGAAGGTATCACTGAAGAACGTTTGGCCCAAGCAATCACGCAAGCTAAAACTGACCTTATTGGTGGTGCTCCTGAAGAGCTTAATACTCTTAAAGAGCTTGCTGATAAGATTGCTGCTGGTGGTGGTAATGTTGATTTTGGTATTATTACGAAAATGACCGAGCTTGGCACTCGTATTGATACCATCGAGCAAGAAGACCTTGTGAGCGTATACAACACAGCGAAAGCGTGAGCCTATGAGTAAGTTCACAGAATTTGCTCAAGCGGTCGGGAGCGATATCAAGGAAATTAAAGATAAACAATCTTCATCATTGTCTGTCAGCCAAGCGTATGGACTATTTCCAACATACAATAACTTTTTCCTACAAGTTATGGAACAAAATAAATTTGCGGAAGACCCGCTTGTAACAAAATCTCAATTACCTACAAACGAAATTGACACTTTAAAACAGAAGGTCGAAGAGTTGGAGAGAACTATCTCGGAGATTAAACAAGCTATTCAAAAATAATTATGAGAAAGGAGACCTATGGCGTCTAAAACACAGTTATTAAACACGCTTGAGAGCCTAGTGAATCAACGTGTCACTGTTCCTACCAACCCTTATGGCGGGCAATGTATAAGTTTGATTGACTACGTTTTACAGTATGCGGGTTTATTTAACCTTGATTTCAGTTACTTAAACGCCATTGATGGCTTGAGTAGAGCAGAAAGTCAAGGGCTTAAAGTCACACGTTTCAATGGTGCGAACAATCCACCAGTAGGGAGTGTGTGGGTAACTAATTGCTTGCCATACCATCAATTTGGGCATATCGGCTTCGTGGTCGCAGAAAACCTAGACGGGACAGTTACCACAGTCGAACAAAATATCGATGGTAACGGTGATGCCCTCTACAATGGCGGTTGGACACGCAAAGTAACCCGCAACCTCGATAGTGCTGGTAATTTCAGCTATATCGACTGGAATGCCCCAAGTCAACAAATGGTCGGATGGTTTGAATTACCATTCGATGGCATGACACAGGATAATTACTTTATCGATGTATCAACTTACCAACCGGGCGACTTGACTAGTATCTGTAATGCTAGTGGTACGAATAACACGGTTATCAAAGTAACCGAGGGTGTAGGCTGGGTTAGTCCGGTAGCCACTCAGCAAACTAATACAAGTAATTGTATTGGTTACTATCACTTTGCACGATTCGGTGGAGATGTCGCAACGGCACAAACTGAAGCGAATTACTTTATCAGTAATCTGCCATCGCACCCACGCTATCTTGTATGTGATTACGAGGACGGGGCTAGTGGCGATAAGCAAGCGAATACTAATGCGGTGTTAGCATTTATGGATGTTTGTAAGGCGAATGGCTTTGAGCCTATCTATTACAGTTACAAGCCTTATACTTTGGCTAACGTGTATGTAGATCAGATTACTGCACGCTATCCTAACAGTCTATGGATTGCAGCGTACCCAGATTATGAGGTACGCCCAGAGCCATATTGGGGCGTGTATCCAAACATGGAACATACACGCTGGTGGCAGTTTACAAGCACTGGCCTAGCTGGTGGATTGGATAAGAATGTTGTTATCATCAATGATGGTGATAGCCTAGTAAATAAGAAAGAGGAAGAAGATATTATGAATTTTGTAGTACGTAGTGAAAGCGGTAAAGAAGGTTGGGTAGCAGTTGTTAACGGTCGTGTATTCGGTATCGGTTCAATGGGTACAGTGGACGCACTCGAAGCGACTGGAGCTAAACGTTTGCAGTTGGATGATGCAGACTTCGAGCGTTTCTTATATAGTCAATCAAATGATGCAGCAGCAGTAGCCAAGGCTATTGATGAAGCTAGCGCCTCAGTTGTTAAAGCCATTGAAGAACGTGCACAAGCAACACAAGGTCAAACTGGTGTATAATTAAATAAAAGAACCACGAAAACTATAAAAATAAAAAGGAGTATATCACCTCCCGACAGACCACAGTTCGGACATCATGGTGGTAGTGGTCGAAGCCTCAGCATTTTGCTGGGGCTTTTTTATTTGGTATAATATATCTAGGAAAGTGCCAGTAACTCTACGGGGTCTGGTGCGTTTTTTTATTTTTTGTGCTATAATATACATGAAATGACAATCCCCCTGCATCCACTATGGACAGATACGATCTGACGCAGGGCTTTTTTTGTGTTATAATGAATATCCATCATAGGCAAAGAGCTACGAGGTTATCTCATAGCTCTTTTTTTATATTTAAAAAAGGGGCAAATAAGGGGCAATAAGTGTAAACTTTAGTAACTTTATGCGAGTTTTACTGCCTACATCTTACACGCATATATCCTTATTTAATAGGTTTTCTTCCTATTATATACGCATTTAAAATGGTACTAACAGAATACCGTGGTTTGAAATCATTCTACAACTTGAAAAAATAATTCTATAGTCATATAGAATAAAAAGAGGTTCCTTA
>PPYF01638486.1_pt1 | contig 42326 bp, 37 predicted proteins | sample 1559871 | NCBI WGS metagenome assembly PPYF01 (sample SAMN08240021, study PRJNA423297) | Human gut metagenome, whole genome shotgun sequencing project.
ATTTTTCTATATTTGTCAAGGATTTTTTACAAAAAAAGAGCAGGGTATATATTTTTATATACCTTGCTCTGCAAGAGGCGCCGACTCAATGTCTTAACTAAATGACATTGTTCTTTTGGTGGCGCTTTTTTGGCTTGCCCAGACTGTGGGGAATTGAAGTTTGTTCCTTTTCGATGTAAATCTAGATTCTGCCCTACTTGCGGTAACAAATATAATCTGCAACGCTCTTTTCATATGTCCTGTAAGCTCATTCGCTGTGTCCATCGTCACTGTGTGTTTACTATTCCTAAAGAACTTCGCCCTTTCTTTCTCAATGACCGTTCTCTCCTCAATTGTCTCTTTCATTCCGTTCGAGATGTTGTTCTTCGCATGTTTTATAAGCAAAACAAATCTGAAAACTTTACTCCTGGTTTCATTTGTGTTCTTCATACCTTCGACATGGACTTAAAATGGAATCCTCACATTCATGCTCTTATTTCTGAAGGTGGCGCTGGAAACTCTATTTTTGGGCGCCCTATGAAGCATTTCGATTATACCTTCCTGAGAAACGCATTCCGCAAAGTTCTTCTTGAACGGCTTACTAATTCCATTGGTAAGTCTTTCATTCCTGTTAAAAATAAAATTTACAAAGACCATGCCGATGGCTTTTATGTCAGAGCCAAACCGAATCTCTGCACTCCTGATGTTACAATTAAATATATCAGCAGATATCTGGGAAGACCTGTCATAGCAACTTCCCGCATTGATCACTATGATGGTGAGTCTGTTACTTTCCATTGCACAAGACATGAAGATAACAAAACTGTTTCCGAATGTACTCCTGCTTTAGACTTTATAAATGTATCTCTTCCGAGAAAAAACGTTTTATCTTACGACATATGAACTGGCAAAATCTTATTTTTTTTACCTTTGGATACGACCCTCTCAAGTTTCCAAAGTGTGGTTCTTCTATGTTGGTGTTGGAAGTTTATCACAAAAAAACTGCACTATTTGAACAATATCGAAAGGCTATGGGATATGGATGAATCCATAAATCTCATTCTTTCTAAAATCGTCAGATAGTGCAGCCACACCAAAAACAAAAAACTTCATACTAAACGTCGTGGCGAATACAACCTTTCGCTCTTTTGTTATGCTATTTTTTTATTTCTTATACATTATACACTATGTCTGACAAAATGAGAAGTTTCCCATAAAGTAAAAAATAGGAAAGAGTGATGATATCCTCTTTCCCTGTTTAAAAATACTATAGTTCAACTCCCAATATGCGAAGCTGCTCTTTGATTTCTTGATTATCTTTCTCTAATTGCTTCATAACTTCCAAAATATCTATCGGTTCCTCCTCTTCAAACGTATCCACATATCTCGGAATATTTAAATTGAAATCATTTTCTTTTACCTCTTCGAAAGATGCAAGATATGCATATTTCTCAATATCTTTTCGATTTTTATATGTTTCTACAATCTTATTTACCTGCAGATCCGTTAAATTGTTTTGATTCTTTCCTTTTTCAAACTCTTTGCTGGCATCTATAAAGAAAATATCCTTTGTTTTTTATTTTTCTTAAAATAAAAAGTATTTTTAAATAAAACCGCTAAAACACAGCATATAAAAACACTTTTAACACAAACATTATAAGAATTTACTACTTATTTACTACAAACCAAACAGAGCCTTGTTTATGACGAAATAGTTAATCATACAATACTAATATTGCTCAATTAAGTGTAAATAATAGTTTAGTAAAAACAAGGATGATTATAAAATAACCATCCTTGTTTATTATCTTTTTAATATTTTATTAATCCAACCATTCTTTTAAATCATCACTAGTCCAACTATTACCTTCATTATCATGGGCTGTCCAACTTCCATCATTATTATGATCATAATGTGTCCAACTTCCATCTGGCATTTCATAGCGAGACCAACTTCCTGAACTACCAGAACTTCCACCATTAGAAGAATTACCAGAACTTCCAGAATTAGAAGAATTATAGCCATTATTATAACTTCCACCGCTATTACTATTAGATGCGGCAGCTTCTGCCTGCTTTCTTGCTTCCTCTTCAGCAGCTTTTTTTTCTTCCTCTTCAATTTTAGTTATTCTATCTTCACAAGACTTGATAAGGTTAGTAATTTTAGTTTCATATTCTTTGACTTCATCTTCCATACATATGATATCTTTTTCATTCTGAATGGTCTGCAATAATTCATTGAGTTTTGTTTTTGCGTTGTTTAACTGCCCTTTGTCGCTGATTTTATCAATATCTTTTAACGTATTGTCAGTTAAAGACTTGTCGTATTCTTCTTTAAATACTTTCTGCATATTGGCTATAACAGAGTGATATTTTTCGTCTATTTCCTTAATCATATCTTTTGATTTTTCATAATTGGTATGTTCCTTTGAAACAGACTGTAAGAGAGCAAGTTTATCTTCTCTTCTATCTTCCTTGTTAAAGTCTGTTTCCGTCTTTTCAATCTCTGCAATAGCTGTGTCGATTTTCTTCTGCAATTCCTGCTCTTGATAATAACGATACCCCAATACAGAAGCAACAACTAAGACAATCATAACTATGATGATTGGAATAATAAATTTCTTGCTTTTGAAATTGATTTTCATGTTTCCCGTTCCTCTCTATTGTTTTTTTCATTTTATCATATTGTAAGACTATAAACAATAGTTGCATTGCAAAATGCAGTGCATATTTTCATGCTTATTTGCAATACCATGTTAATAACAAGGAGGTATGCAAATGGCTTTCCAACTCAAACCCGATAAGAAACAGACGGAAAACAAAACAATTCGCTTTCCGATACCGTTAATTGAGGAAATCGAAAAAGCAATACAAAATAAAAATGTTACATTCTCAAAATTCGTTATACAAGCCTGTCAATATGCTTTAGAGAATATGGAAGAAAAGACAGAAGATAAAGAAGAAAATACGGAATAAAGATAAAAGGATACTTTTTTGTGAGGTATCCTTTTATCTTATTCTATATATATCCTTTTCTATGATGGGAATAAGTGTTTCTTTATTCTCATAAGAAATTTTTTCGAGTGGAATAATCTCTATAAATTTACATTTTTTATTTTCAATAATCTTATTTTTAAAGTCCCTTTCTTTTTCTGCTATCCAATCTTTTTTTATATCATCAGAGATTTCTTCATCTTTTATATTCTTAATACAAGCAACTCGATTGAGATAGTGATAATAATTTTCTTCAATCTTAATATGTGGAATAGGATAAAATTTGTCTTCTTCCCATGAGCTATTAAATATCTCATATTGAATATATTTATTTAGCGTTTCTAAAACATTCTTCCCCTCAATCCCTCGACAAAGATAATCAAGCGAAACATCATAATGTTTTGCGAGAATGAGCATTTTATCTAAAGTAATGGTATTCGTTCCTCGTTCTATTTTGGATATATTGTTTTGCGTTGTTGAAAGTATTTTGGCTAAATCAGCTTGTGTTTCATTCTTCCCTTTTCTTAGAGAAGTAATTCTTTCGCCTATTTCTTTTTTTATTTCTTCCTCTGTCTTAGTATTTTCAGTATCTTTGTTGGGGGTATTTCCAGTATTCATAAGGCTCTTCCTTTCATCATTTTGGATTTTCTATAAAATTTCTTTTCTTTTATCATTATAAATCGAATTTATTGTTTAGTCAATATTATAAAGAATGTTTTATAATAAAAAAGTATGAAAAATAATAGTTTGTATGATTTAAAATACCATTCTATAATTCAGTTATCGGGGCGCTCCGTAATTAAATTCATAAAAAATTGATAGAAAGGAAGTTAAAAATGGCTTTTAAGTATTTAAGACAATTTGAACATTTTGATTGGAGCAGTTTTGCTAAACACAAGAGATTTATGACAGTGGGTATCGCACCATTGAAAGACCAAGAAACAAAGGAGCTTATCAGAACGAGGGTATACGTTGCAATTACGCAAGACGATACGCCTTATGAACGAAAAGAGAATGAGAAAGGCTCTAATCTTTTTGAAAAACTTGTTGTTAAAGTTCCAAAGCAGATTGATGTGCCTATGCAGGTCGAAGTGCAGTTGAAAAACGCCGTAGCACTCGTATATGGTGAATATCGAAATCAACTTTCAGTGTATGCAGAAGATGTTATTGTTGTAGAGAAATAATTGCGTTTAGCGTTGTGGTATGAGTGCCCGTAAGGGTACGAATTATCACAATATGCTAAGGGGGAAGTATTACCCCTTAGCATACATATGTAGCATGTAGCAAAGGAGTGATTTAATGGGAAACCCACAATCAAGGAAGTGGAATATAGTAATAAACAATCCACAAGAATATGGGGTGACAAGGGAAATCATTATTGATAGATTGAATAGCCTTTTCCCTACTTATTACTGTATAAGTGATGAAATATCAAAAAGTGGAACACCACATACACATATCTTTATATATAGAAAAAGCCCAATTCGATTTTCAACAATTCGTTCTAAATTTTCTACTGCCCATTGTGAAAAAGCCTACAGCACGATACAAGAAAATAGAGATTATGTGGCAAAGGAAGGTAAATGGAAAGGAACAGAAAAAGAAGAAACCAAAGTTGAAAACTCATTTTTTGAGTATGGAGATATACCAAATGAAAAACAAGAAAAAAATCCACTAAATTATGAAGTTATCAAAGATTTAGAAAATGGAAAAATAATTGGGGAAATTGTTTCAGATAAACCTGAACTAATCTTCAAAGTCAAACAAATCGAAGCGTTAAAAGAGGCTTTGCTTATTAAAAATGCAAATAAATTTCGTTCACTTTCTGTAATTTACTGTTTTGGGGAAAGTGGGGTTGGTAAAACGAGAATGGTCTATGAATGCCATGAACCTGTTGATATTTGCAGAATAACGAATTATAGAAAACATAAAGAGATGAGTTATGACACCTATCATGGAGAAAAAATCCTGTTGCTGGATAATTTTCAAAATTCTCTCTATATTGATGATTTGATAGCATTGTTAGACATATTTCCAATGTATCTGCCTGCTCGGTTCTATGATAGATATAGTGTATATGAATATGTATATTTGCTTTCTGTTCTACCTTTAGAAAAACAATATCAAGATATACAAAGACATTTCCCACAAAAATGGAATGCTTTAATAAATAAAATCAATAAAATCATAGAAATCAAAGAAACAGGGGAAGTCATAGAACATGCGAAAGAGAGGTACTTTATATATGATTAGAAAAATAGAAAATTTAGGTTTTCGCTTGCTAAATGGGGTTAGGGTAATGACCTCAGATAAAAAGAAATTGATTACATTTATTTGTCTATCAGTAGTGTTCTACTTTTTGAATGGATTGGAGTTTATATATTATTCCGTACTGCCTAAAAATATCATCAGTGAAACGATTTTTATAATTATTGAGCCTTTTACGCTGTTTATAGCTGTGATAGTATTGGGAACGCCTACGGGAACACGTAAAATATCAAAAGGTTTTTTCAAGATAGGCTTTCATAATAAGGAGTACGAAATTCCCCGACTTTTAAGCAAAAAAAGACAGTCCAAAGAAACGGATATTATCATTCATACGTTTTACAGTCCATATCTGTCTTTAATTGATTGGAACAACGCAAAAGAGCGAATAGAAGTAATATTAGGATATGATATTTTGAAAATAGATTTTGGTAAAAACAATAAAAAGATTATAAAAGTCTATGGTGTTGATTTAAATAAATTCTTCTCCAAAACGCAAGTATGGAAAGATGAATTTTTAATTGATGATGATTGTACTTTGTTGTTGGGTGTTTCTGCCTTTGAAAAAGTAATGATAAATCTAAATGATACCCCACACAGCCTGATCGCCGGCGGCACAGGCTCCGGAAAATCATCGCTTTTCAAACTTTGTTTATGGCAATGTCTATCAAAAAATATGGAAGTTTATATTGCAGATTTCAAAGGTGGGTTAGACTTCAAACAGCTATGGCATGAAAATTGTAAAATTATTACTATGGAAAAAGATTTTCTTGATACGCTGATTTCTATAAAGTCAGAAATGAACAGAAGAAGAGATATTTTAGTTTCTAATTCTTGTAGAGATATTGAGGAGTATAACAACAAGAATAATGAAAAATTAAACCGTATCATTGTTGCGTGTGATGAAGTGGCGGAACTCTTGGACAAAACAGGATTAAAAAAAAGTACCGACAAGGAAAAGTTGGAATTTATGGAAAAGATAGAGGAACATATAACATCTATTGCACGATTAGGACGTGCTTTTGGTATACATCTTATTTTGAGTACACAAAAACCGTCAGCCGATATAATCAACGGTCAGATAAAAACAAACTTAGGCAACAGAATATGCGGAAGTGCCGATAAAATTTTATCTCAAATGGTATTGGAAAATAACTCCGCTTCTGAAATAATACCGCCAAACTCAAAAGGCGTATTTATCAATCAAAATGATGTGCTTTTTAAGGCGTTCTTGCTTGATGAAGATAATTTGACCTTAGCAGCAAAGGAGCGTGATATGTAGATGAAACACAATGTACCTATACATGAAAAATATTTATTATCTATCGAAGAAGCAAGCCAATACTTTCATATTGGCGAAAACAAATTGCGGAAAATTGCAGAAGAACATAAGAATGCGGAGTGGATTTTCTATAATGGACAACGATTGTTAGTTAAGCGAAAAATATTTGAAAAAATTATAGATGAATTAACCACAATTTAATGAAATGAAGCCTTGTTTATGATATACTCTGATTAGTCATATTCAAGGCTCTTTTCATAAGAAAGGAGTTCATAATGGAAAAGAGGACAGACCGCAAAGGTCGCTTATTACATAATGGGGAGAGCCAACGAAAAGACGGTAGATATGCTTACAAGTACATAGAGAACGGAAAGCCTAAGTTTATTTATTCTTGGAAACTTGTTTCGACTGACAAAGTACCAAAAGGGAAAAGAGATTGTGTTGCACTTCGTGATATGATTAGAGCAATACAAAAAGATTTAGATGACGGTATTGATACGGCAGGCGGAAAAATGACGGTATGCCAATTATATCAACGCTATATCAATAGTCGTGCGAATGTCAGAAAAGCGACCGTACAAGGAAGAAATAACCTTATAGAAGCCTTAAAGAATGACAGCTTAGGGAATATGAGCATTGATAAAGTGAAGCTGTCAGAAGCGAAAGCATGGGCGTACAGAATGAGAGAAAAATATGCTTTCAGTACAATCAAAAATATGAAAAGAAGCCTTAACGCAACTTTTTATCTCGCTATACAAGATGACTTGCTTAGAAAAAATCCTTTTGATTTTGCTTTGACTGATGTTATTGACAACGATACCAAAAAGAAAGAAGCATTGACAGAAGAACAGACAAAGGCACTGCTTGATTTTGCAAAAATTGATTGTACTTATAAAGCCTATTATCCTGCAATCGTTATTCTTCTAAACACTGGCTTGCGTATCTCTGAAATGTGCGGATTAACGCTTTCTGACCTTGATTTTGATAACCGCATGATTGATATTAACCACCAATTAAAAAAAGACAAAGACGGTTATTATATCGAGCCACCGAAAAGTGATAGCGGTTATAGAAAAGTGCCTATGACTGATTTAGTCTATGAAGCATTACAAGAAGTTATCAGAAGCCGAAACAACGCACAGCTTATTGTCATTGACGGTTATAGTGATTTTATCTTTCTTAACAAGCAGGGCTATCCTATGTATAACGCTTGTTATACAACTACTTTCAGAAACCTTGCGAAGAAATATAGGAAGATTACGCAAAAGGAATTGCCGAACATTACACCGCATATTTTTAGACATACCTTTTGCACGAATATGGCAAACAGAGGAATGACACCGACTAATCTTCAATATGTCATGGGGCATAAGAGCATCACAATGACACTCGGCTATTATGCACATGGGGGTTATCAGTCAGCACAAGCCGAAATGCAAAGATTGACTGCATAAAATCGTACTACTGAATTTACTACTTTAGACAAGGAAAGATTAAGCAAGTTTAAGACGTTTTAAGATATTATCTACCGTATAAAAAAGCCCTTAGACCGCATAAAATAAGGGTTTAAGGACTTTTAAGAGAGTTTAAGAAATTTCTCAAATATTTATTTTATCTTTAAGAAAAAATCAAAACTGCAGTCGGAATCCCCGTTCCATAAAACAGATTCACAGGCAAACCAATTATTGCGTCCAAATAATTTTTTTCAATTAATATTTGGCGTATTTTTCCCTCTGCCGCTCCACGGAATAAAACTCCATGCGGCAATACAATCGCCATTGTTCCTGTATCATTTAAATGATATAAACTATGCAATATAAACGCATAATCTGCTTTCGAAGCCGGTGCCAGTTTCCCATATGGTCTAAATCTTGCATCTTTCAGTTTTGTATCTCTATTATCCCACTTTGCAGAATACGGTGGATTTGCAACAACCGCATCAAAAGTCCTCGGATGATCTACGCCTTTATCATCCGGACCATCCGGCCAGTCACTTTCCAGTGTATCCGCATTACTTAAACTCATATTATTGAATGACACATCATGCATCATTAAATTCATGCGTGGTCTTTGTTTCTATCAGCGCTATCATATACAATCTCCGCTGCTGTTTTCCCAGTAATTGCATAATGAAATTTATTTTGAACCTGTGCATAGAATTTCTTTGTAATTTCTGAATTTTTATCATAGTCATAAGAAATCTCTGCAAATATATCTGTTATCTGCTGCCAAATTCTTCGTTCACTTGCCCGAATAGAACGTACTGTTTCCAACAATTCACGGAAATAGTCTTGTCCAAACACCCTTTCTCCATATTTCATTCTCTCTACATCAATTTTAAAACCTTTTTGAATATATTCTTTTAAAATATCAGTAGCCCAAATTCGAAAACGCGTTGCTTTAATTGAATTCACTCGATATCCTACAGAAATTATTGCATCTAGATTATAAAACTTTACAGTTTTCGTCTGTGTCTTTCCCTCGAGTGCCCCATGTTGAGTGGTATTTTCCAAAATGGAAACAACCACTTTTTCATCCAATTCTCCAGATTCAAATATGTTCTTTAAATGTTTACTTATTGCAGGCACACCAACTCCAAACAATTTCGCAATTGCTTTTTGTGTTGCCCAGACTGTTTCGTCTTTTACTACAACTTCTATCTTCTCATCTGCCTCATACATTAAAAACTGTATTTCATTCATACTTTATCCTTCCTACTGGTTTTCTGCCAATTCATCTGCCAGTTTATAAATTGCTTCTCGCAGTTTGTTACGATACTTTATTTTACTCAATGCCTGAACATCTGCGTCATGTGACAAAATTTTATAATCCGAACTTGCCTTTGCAATGATATCTTGAATCTGACCGGTATCATCTAAGTCCTGAATTCCATAGCGATGTCTGCTAAACAATACTCTCATCTGTGCACTTGAAATAATATCAATAATTCCCCACTTAATTCTAAATTCTTGTAATAAACGTTCTAAACTCACGGCATTTGCTTCTTGAATAATCTTTTCACTTCCACTTTCTAAATATGCAGGATATTTAAAGTCAGGATCTGATGGGTACAATCCGGTTATGATTGCTTTTGTCGCATTCACAATTTGACCTGCGTAATTCCGATCTTCTAGTCCATTTGCAAATTGATATAATTTCGCTTCTGTTGCACGAACCCCTTCTTCATCTTTTTCATGTACTTGATTCAATAACTGTTCAACCAATTCTGGCAAATAATCATAATCAATTTTCACATCTTTTACATGTATCATCTTTAATTCAATCTGATGAAACGATACCTTTTTCTTTTCTGCCAGTTGTTGCTTTAACTCATTACTCAATACAGTCGTAAGCATCACTTCCTCTTCCGGCTCCATTCCTAATGCTACTATCAAATCATCCGGTTTTTCATAATCAAATCCTATTTCCTCATCGTTGATAATTTCCGGATCAAATTGTTTTAATTTAGCCATCCCCATACTATACTGCCTCAAAAGTTCAAACATTTGTTCTTTTTTCTTTTCAATCGGTGGAACTCTCTGAAAATTATCAGTAATCATTCTCAATTCTTTGACAAGCTCTTTCACCCCTTCAAAAATTGTCTGAAATGATTTTGCTAAAATTCCATCATCTTCATTCTGCTTCTTTCTCTCTTCTTCCGTTAAGTTTGTAGTATATAGGATCGATTACAGTCTGATCGGCAAATATTCCAAGTGGATTGCCACGATCTTCCTATTGTTTTTCGCTTTCCAAATATTTATAGTGGAGATGCGCCTCAACGGAACTCTTTATATGCGCATTTTATCCAAAGTGCTTATAATGTCACCGTTCTTCTTTCTGTACGTGCCGCTTTTCGGCGCAATCCTATATCAGTATCGAGGAAAGGGCTGGCGCGTTGTTCCAAAAATTTTCATTTGGATGGCTCTTCCGCTTTTTTTAACGCTGGAACTGCCGAATCTCGGGGTAACCATTTCACTATTTTTCATGCTGGCAAGCCTATTGACCATTGCTGTATGGAAAGGATGGTTTACATTCCATAAAAAGAAATTTTTGACGGCATTTTGGGGAATCTCTATTTCATTCCCGATTGCCAGTGTTGCGATTCTGATGCAGACCGGAAAGCTTGCGCCATATCAGACCGCACGTATTCACGCATTGTTTGATCCTACGGTGGAAAACCATGCACTGCAAACACTCCGCAGTATCGTAACAAACAGCGCTTTTATCGGCGCAAGCAATAAGAAATCACTGCTGCAGGAAGGGCAAAACAGTGATTATATTCTATCCACACTTTCCGCTTATTACGGAATATTAGCGGCGCTTGTTGCCGTTCTTCTTATTTTCTTATTGATCAGAAAAATATTCCAGATTTCTTCCTCGCAGAAAAATCAGCTTGGAATGATGATGGGATACGGATGTGGAATGGTATTTTTTGTCTCCGTTTTCTGGAATGTGCTAGTTACACTTGGACTTGTATTTCCTACCTACACTTTTTTACCATTTTTCTCCTATGGGGGCGTTACTATGGTTGTAACTTACATTCTTCTGGGAATTGTACTCAGCATTTATCGGTACAAAAATGTGTTATCCGACACATACATGTACAAAAAAAAATTGGGATATCGCATAGCGATACCCCAATTTTTTATGGCTTGACATAACCGATAAACGTATGTCCACTGCCAGCTACCATAGAATCAATTTCTTCTGCTGTACTTGTTCTGACTGCTCCGTCTGCCGGATCAATATAAGTGACTGTTGATGTGTCATATCCGATCAAAAGTACTGCATTGGAACTGTCTGTCATTGCGATGACCGGAGTTCCTCTTCCGATAATATAAAGCATCTCCTCCGTTGTGCATCCAGTCAGATCCATTCCCTCTCCGCCGGAATATTCACTTAGAATATCAATTGCCGATTTACCTGCGTTCATCTCCTCTGCCACATTGACGTTCTTGCCCTCCAGCGCCAAAATTTGGCGAATACATGCCGCAAAGGTCGACTCACCTTCCTGAACCGTAAATCCTTCCATCTCCACTTCATATCGAAGATCGCGGTTTCCTCTCTCCCAGACGTACGCCTGATCTGAAGATACCACTACACCTGATACCTCATCGGCCTTTTGAACTGCATATCCGGCTTTGTCATATAAACCAAGCATCTGTCCAAGACCGTATACATAGAATTTTCCTTTTTCACTCTCACTGTCAAACGCAACCGTTGTAGGGTTCTCATACAATACCTGCTTCGGTTTTAAAATCTTTGGTTTCTTATCATCGATACCATCTGCATATACAAGTCGGTATTGCAGCTCTTTCAAACTGGTCGAGTATTCCTGTAAAGAAATATTGCTCTCCGCCTTCTCCTCATTATTTGTAATATAATCTCTGTCTATTGAAGTATAAGTATCTCCGCTTTTTGTCACACGGTTCAATGTGATCATATTGTTTTCCACAAATACATCTGAAATATAAACATTTTCAAATTCATATGTCTTTACAATCTTGTCATCAGAGTCCTTGATTTCCAGCTTGTACATTGGAAGTATCTCAGAACCGGACACTGTTTTTCCTGCATCTGACGCCCTTAAGGTTCCATACACAAAGTCTTCTGAGATAAATCCAAGAGGTCGTATATTTTCACCTTCTGCCGCTGTCACCTTCTGTGTCTCTCCGGTCATGAAATTCAAAATAGTCACTTCCGTAGAATCATTGAGTTCTCCATTATCCTGGTAAGCAATCAGATGTCCGTCGTCTCCCGCAACGTACTGACCTTCTGCTAACGATTCTACAACCGCTTCTTTTTCACCGGTCTTCAAATTTACTTTATAAATAGTTCCGTCCACTAACACATACAACATGTTCTGTTCATTGTTGTAATATACCAGTTTCCCAAGCTCCTCTTCTGCGATTGCAAAAGATTTATTACTTGGAATAAACGCTTTCTCTTCCACAACATTTTGAGACAGATTAAAGTAGTAAATCGCCGCACCTACTTCTCCTTCATGTTCCCCACGGTTCATATAGCCATAGACTGCAAATGTCGTATTTCCATCCTTATCCATGGAAATAATTTTGATCGCATGCTGGTCATACAGATTCCGCACATCTTCTTTCTCCGTATCTGCAAAACTAAATACAAGCGCCAACGAATCTTCATTCTTATCAAAGCACCACAGTTCTCTCTCCTGAATAAATGACACAATACTTCCGTCCTCATTTGTCTCATATTGAACATTTTTCGGAACAATTCCAAGGTTGATTCCTTTTCCCGATAAAATCTGGTTAGAAGACTCCAATATCTGATTCATCGTCCTGTCATAATCCAAAAGATAAAGCTTTCCTTTCAGATAGCGTACACGGAAGAATTCTCTTACATTATATGTCTCCTGATCATTGTCGTCTCCTTTACACTTAACTTGATATTTCAACTGAATTGCCGTGTAAGTAGAATTTGTTTCTTTAATATCCCACTGGATATCGCCGGAAATCTCAGGTGAAAGTTTTCCCCATGTGACATGATCCAGATCTGAATGGATCGTCACATGTTGAAGTGTGGTATTATCTCCCTCTTCATTTGGTTCAATCACAGCTGTAATACTGTCTGTGTCTGACTTATTCAACATATTCGTGTGAAGTGTGTTTGCAAAATCAATACATTCCTTCACATAGTATTCATCTGACTTCACAATTCTTGTATAATAGCGAATTTTATTGTCTTTATCTATGTTCAATGTAATCTTCAAAATACCTTCTGTCCCCTCGGTCAGAACATTTCCGACACTCAAGGTCATTGTTTCTTTAAGTGTCTTCTCCGTCTTTTGTAAAAGCCGGTCCTCTCCATTTAATGTATATACCTCATACGTAAACGACTCCGGATCCATCTCATACAAATTCATACGAATCTCTACTGTGTTATCTGCATTCACTGGTGTGATCGTATCGCGCATTGCCGGAATATTCATCTCATCCTTATATCCCACAAGATGATTGATTTCATCTCCGTCTGTCACAAAGGAAATCGTCGGGAATGTCGCTGCATTCATCTCGACTGTCATGTCAGAATTGCCCTGATTCGTGATAAAACTGAACACGATCACAGCAACGATAAAAACAGCCGTCAAAACCCCTATTTTAATGATTCTGTCTTTCATTTACTATACCTCTTTTTCTTCTAATAGCTTTTTCAATGTAGGCGCGATATTCAAAAACTGCTCGCAGGCCTCCAATTTCTCCCCATTCTTTTTTTGATTCCCACTCTTCACCGCACGAATCAGGATATTTTTTGGCGTATGCTCCATATCGATAAACTCTAAAATCTGTGCATCATAGCCTTGTCCTTCCAAATATTCCGCCCGCATCGCATCGGTCACAAGTGCTGCCAATCGCTCCTTGATCAGACCATATTTCAGGATCGGTGCAAGAATCTCATTTTTGATCTGCCTGTTCAATTCATGCTGACAACACGGAACGGATAAGATTACCTTTGCATTCCATCCGACCGCTTTGGCAAGCGCAAAATCTGTTGCAGTGTCACAGGCATGCAACGTCACGACCATGTCCACTTCATTCACGCCCGTATAGTCCGCAATATTTCCCTCCAAAAACTTCAGCTTTTTATATCCATATTTTTCACTCAGTTCATTACAATGACGTATCACCTCTTTTTTCAGGTCTAATCCTATAATACGAACATCTATCTGTTTTAATTCATGCAGATAATAATACATTGCAAATGTCAGATAAGATTTTCCACATCCGAAATCAAGAATTGTCACTTCCTTGTCCCTGTCAAGCTGTGGCAGGATATCTTCTATAAATTCCAGAAACCGGTTAATCTGACGAAACTTGTCGAATTTTGTCCTGACAATCTTTCCTTCTGCCGTCATGACTCCCAAATCCTGCAGAAACGGAACTGTTGTTCCTTCCTCTAAGATATACCGCTTACTTCTATTATGAGAAAGATCCACTTCTTTTACACAGCTAGTCTGCTGCTTTTTCTGAATCGTCACCTTCCCTTTTTTACTCACAAGCACTGTGTATTTTACTGTTTTTGTCTCCAGCTGCATCTGGCGAAACTCCTCCATATATCCGCTCAGTACAGACACCGCCTGATCTGCATCACAATTTTCATGAAACACCTGATTGTTTTGGTGTTCCTCACACTGAAACAGCAACACTCCCTTTTTCAAAATCGGTCTTACCTTTACTTTTTTTAGCCCGTCTTTCTCTCGCGGATTGCTAAGCGTTGCTGCAATAAAATCTATATTCAAACTCTGTTGTAACAGTTCTTTTATTTTTTCCATAAAACTGACCTCTTTTACTTTTTTCAACTATCACCCATTATTCTACAAGTTCTGCACACGAAACGCAAGAAAGACAAGGAATTTTTTCATCCCCTGCCTTTCATTTTGTTACTAAACCGTAACCTCTTTTAAGATTTTGTCACACTTTGTCCGACAACCGCCTTCGGAAATACGATCGTAACCTTGAATAAATCTCCATCCAGATACAGTTCAAATTTTCCGCCCTGTAATTCTGTCAGATTCTTTGCAATCGAAAGACCAAGACCACTGCCTTCCGTACTTCTTGATACATCTCCCCGGATAAACCGCTCGGTCAGCTCATCTGCCGAGATATTTAATGGCTGCTCAGAGATATTCTTCAACGAAAACTCCACTGTATGCTCTTTTTCAATCAAATCCGCATAAACTCTCGTACCTTCCAGCGCGTATTTTGCCGCATTGTTATAAATATTCTCAATTACACGCCACATCCGTCTTCCATCGGTGCGGACCATAACCGGCTTCTCCGGAACATTCAGCACAATCTGAAGATTTCGCTTTTCAAATTTCTCCGCAAACTCACCGGTTGTCTGATTAATCATTTCCACAAAATTGATATTCATATATTCCATCGTAATATTTCCACTGCTGATCTTCGACGCTTCTACCACATCCTCCGTCAGATGTTTCAGCCTCTGGGCCTTCGCCTCCAGAATATCCAAATATCCTTGAATCTTCGGATCTTGAATATTTTCACGTTTCAACAAATCAACATAATTAATGATTGATGTAAGCGGTGTCTTAATGTCATGAGATACGTTTGTGATCAGATCCGTCTTCAAACGCTCATCTTTCATACTTTTCTCTACCGCTTTGCTCAAGCCTTCCCCGATATGGTTGATGTGCAATGCCATATCAAGTTCATCATCTTTCAAGCCCTTCGTCGGAATCTGATACTCTACATTTCCATCTGCAATGTGACGAATTCCATCTTTGAGTCTCTGTCTTGCAATTGCTTTTCGAATCAGATAATACAGCGTCACTCCCTCAACGAGGAACATGACAAACATCCAGCCGCCGGTTCCCATTGTACCGATCGCAATCCAGTGTACCACAATAAATGCCAGTGCACCTGCTGTCACTTTAAATGTGCAGCTTCTATATGCAAAAAACTTCTTCAGACCACGAATCAGCCAGCGCAGAACACTGTTCTTCCACAGCATTTTCGCCTTAATTCTTCGGACAATACTCAGATAGCCGATAAAAAATGCCGCACAGCATAAAAGCATCGCAAAACCTAGCAAGATCCAATCATCATCTAAAAATCCTCGTTCCAAAATCGTCGCCGCATAGGTTCGATATCCATTGCTCCAGTATTTCACACCCCACGTGTCAATAAGCGCATAGACAAAAGAGAGTGCCAACACCCACACACCAGCAATCAACGCAAGCGCAAGCTCCGTCTTAACCCGGTCAAACCACATAAGGTGCACACCTTCATCTTTTCGAGTGCGCCCTGCAATAATGGTGAGCCATACAAATCCAATAAAAAATCCCGCAATCGAAACAAGTGCGACAGCAAGCATTGTGTTAATCATTGGCGCATATTTATCAAACAGCTTATTTTGCAAATAAAAGCTGTCCTGAATCGGATATTTCGTATCAACCGAAACCACATACATATAGTTGCCTGTACCGGCCATTGTTCTCGAAGACCAATTGTCCGCTTCCGTATCCAGATTTGTCTTGAAATCCGCAAGTTTTGGTGTCACAACTACATACTTTCCACTCTCGGTGAGATTTTTTACATATTCCTGCATGTTGTTAATGTCCGTATATACCTGTCGGTTCGTGTATAATTTTCCACTGTTAAAATCTGCAAATATATAGGTAAGATTTGTATTTCCTTCTGTCCAATATTCCTGGAACTGCTCATATGCACTCAGTTCACTTTCCAGATTAGAAAGCGTGTTACTCAATGCTCGATAAATCTCACTGAGCTTTCCATTCCACTTTGGATTCTCATTTACAATCTGCAGCAATGACTTTCCATCTGCCGTCATATAGCGCTCCGGAATAGCAGTCATATTCCAGCAATCCGTATAGACTACCTTTCCATCCGCATCCAATACCTGCATCACATCTTCATCATAATAATTCTCTTCTACATATCCATCTTCCAACTCTTCCATCTGATCAACATCAGAAGTATCGTCTGAGAACTTCAGTCCTTCTTTGAACAGCTTTGCAAACTCTTCTTCCGTATAGTATGCGTATGTACCATCCGGTTTTTTGCATACGATAATATTGTCTCCTGAGCTTTCCTCCGTTCCCCAATTGTCAACCCAGTCCGATAAATCTCCTAAGCGATATGCGATTCCGGATTCATCTTCCCCTGTAATCTTTTGGGAATCCATATATGCCATAATATCCACAAGCTTATTCGCATCATATTTTCCGTCTGTCTCAAAATTCTTCTGAAGATCAATCTGATTCAAAATAGTGTGCGATGCCGACTGCAGATTCTCTTCAAACCCTCTGGTTTCCTTATACTCACCCTTTGAAAGATCATTGAGATTCTTCCCATACTCCTGTCCCGGATAAATCAAAATAAATACAACACAAAGCACTGCCAGTACTGCAAAAATATGCTCCAGAATCAGAAGAATTCCTTTCATCGGTGCTGATTTGTACCAATGTTTCATAAATACTCCCTTCTAAAGCTTTTCTATCTTATATCCTACCCCCCACACAACTTTCAGATATCTTGGTTCTTTCGGGTTAATTTCGATTTTCTCACGAATATGGCGAATATGAACTGCAACTGTGTTGTCCGCTCCTATCGCCTCTTCGTTCCAGATATTTTCATAAATCTGGTCGATAGAAAAGACTTTCCCTTGATTTTTTACTAATAGCAACAAAATATTGTACTCAATCGGTGTCAGTCTTACCGATTCACCATCTACCGTCACTTCTTTAAGTTCATCGTTAATCGAAAGTCCGCCGACTTCGTACACTTCTTTCTTCTCATCCTGCACTGTGCTTCCAAGCTGTGTGTATCTTCTAAGCTGCGATTTTGCTCTCGCAACAAGCTCTAACGGATTAAATGGTTTTGTAACATAATCATCCGCTCCGATATTCAGTCCCAAAATCTTATCTGCATCCTCTGATTTTGCAGATAAAATAATAATTGGCAGACTGTTCTCTTCACGAATCTTAAGGGTTGCTCTGATTCCGTCCAGTCTTGGCATCATCACATCCATAATCAGGAGATCGACGTGCTCTTTTTTCAATGTCTGAATCGCTTCCTCTCCATCATAGGCTTTTAATACCTCATAACCTTCCTGTGTCAAATATATTTCAATTGCCTCCACAATTTCTTTGTCATCATCACATACTAATATTTTAAACATAATCATCACCTCCCTTGTAGTATACAAGATTATCAAACAAATTTTAAGAGGCAGATAGGAAATTTCTTAATATTCGTTTAATTTAAAAACCCGCACATCATTCCGATGTGCGGATCCTATATCCTATAGCCCTTTTGCCTTTTTTACACAAGCTTTCATTGCTTCTATTACACTGCTTCTGAAACCTTTTGCTTCTAATACTCGAACTGCCTCAATTGTTGTCCCGGCTGGTGAGCATACCATATCTTTCAACTCTCCCGGATGCTTCCCTGTCTCAAGCACCATCTTTGCGCTTCCCAACACTGCCTGTGCCGCAAACTGATAAGCCTGCTGCCTCGGCATTCCATCCGCAACTGCTCCATCTGCCATTGCCTCAATCAGCATAAACACGTATGCCGGCGAACTTCCACTGACAGATACAACCACATCCATTAAGTTTTCACTTAATACCTGAGCCATTCCAAATCCACTCAAAATATTACATATATAATCAAGCTCTTCTTTTGTAACTAAATCATTGCGGCAAACACCTGTGATTCCTTCTCCTACCAGAGCAGGGGTATTTGGCATCGTACGTACAAGTTTTACCGGTTTTTCAAATGCACCCGCCAGATATTCCAATGTCTTACCCGGTGCAATAGTAACAATAATCTGAGTTTCTGTAATCAGCTCTTTGATTTCTTTAATTACTGCATCATAAAACTGTGGTTTCACAGACAGAACGAGCACTTCTGCTGTTCTTGCAACCTCTTTATTGTCTGTAGTAACATGAATTCCAAGACTTTCTTTTGCCTGTCTGAGCCCCGGCTCATACAAGTCAGATGCAATCACTTCCTCCGGTTTAAAAATATTATTTTTTAAAATACCGCCAATCATTGCTTTCGCCATATTTCCGGCGCCTATAAATCCTAATTTCATAATCTTATTCTCCTTGCTTTTTAATTAAATGACTGCTCTGTTCTCTCAATAATCTCATCTTGAAGCGCTTTGCTCAGGTTGCGGAAATGATCACTATATCCCGCAACACGCACAATCAAATCTTTATACTCATCTGGATTTTGCTGCGCCCGAATCAATGTTTCTCTGTCAATTACATTGAACTGAATATGATGTCCGTCCATGTTAAAATAAGCTCTTACTAAGTTCGCCATGTTATCAAGTCCTTCCTCACCTTTTACAACACTAGGTGTAAACTTCTGGTTCAGAAGTGTTCCGCCGGTTCTTAAATGATCCATTTTTGAGCATGATTTGATAACTGCTGTCGGTCCGTTCACATCCGCGCCCTTTTCCGGTGAAATTCCTTCTGATACCGGTTTCTGTGCAAGACGTCCATTTGGACTTGCATTCATTACTTCACCAAAATATACATGGCAAGTCGTTGGCAACATATTAACACGATATGTACCGCCCTTCATATTCGGTCTTCCCGTAACTGTTTTCTGGTAGAAATTAAACACATCTTTCATGATGTTATCTGCATAATCATCGTCGTTGCCATACTTAGGTGTTTTATTGCGTACCAAATTGGCAATCATATCATATCCTTCGAAGTTGTGCTCAAGTGCCTCTATTAATTCTTCCATTGTAAATTTCTTTTCATCAAATACATTGTATTTGATTGCAGCAAGAGAGTCTGTAATCGTTCCGATACCAACACCCTGAATATAATTTGTATTGTATCTTGCACCGCCCGCATTGTAATCTTTTCCTCTTGAAATACAGTCGTTAGTAATAATAGAAAGAAATGGAGCCGGCATATATTCCGCATAGATTTTTTCAATAATATTGCTTCCCTCTATTTTAATGTCGATAAGATACTCTACCTGTTTTTTATATGCCTCATATAGTTCATCATATGACTTAAAATCTTTCGCATATCCAAGCGGAAGACCAATCTGCTTTTTACTTACAATATCGTAACCATTGTATAAGGTGAGTTCCAAAATTTTCGGCAGATTGAAATATCCCGTCAGGATATATGCCTCATTTCCAAATGCACCTGTCTCCACACAGCCGCTTGTGCCTCCGCGTCTTGCATCTTCAATCGATTTTCCGGCGTTTAATAATTCCTGAATAATCGCCTCTGTATTATAGAATGCAGGCTGTCCCCATCCTTTTCTCGAAATCTCACACGCACGTTTCAAAAATTTTGTCGGCGTTTTCTTACTGATCTGAACATTCGAACTTGGCTGGAGCAATTTCATCTCATCCATGCAGTCTAAGATCAGATAGCTTACTTCGTTGACACCATTTTCCCCATCAGGTGTGATGCCACCCGTATTCAAGTTTGCAAAATCAGTGTAAGTACCACTCTCTTTTAAAGTAATTCCAACTTTTGGCGGCGCCGGCTGATTATTGAATTTCACCCACAGACATTCAAGCAGCTCAAGCGCTTTCTCATCATCCAGAATACCATCTTCTGTATCCTTCTGATAAAATGGGTTCAAATGCTGATCAAGTCTTCCCGGACTGTACGCATCCCAAGGGTTGAGCTCTGTCGTCACCCCAAGATGAACAAACCAGTACATCTGAATCGCCTGCCAAAACGTCTTCGGTGCATGCGCCGGTACGACATCACAGTTTGCCGCGATCTGCAGCAATTCCTGCTTACGGATCTCATCTGTCTCCTTTTCTGCAAGTTCTCTTGCATAGGCTGCATATCTTTCACCTAAAATCATAATCGCATCACAGCAGATTTCCATCGCATTTAACTGTGCTTTCTTATCAAATGCTTCTTTGTCGTTTAAAAAGTCAAGACGATTTCTTGCCTCAATAATATCGTTTTTATAATCTTGAAAACCTTTTTTGTAAATCTTCTCAGAGCCAACCGTATGTCCAGGACCACGTTGTTCCATAAATTCCGTAAAAATACCTGCGGCATAGGCGTCTTTCCATTCCTCACTCATATTTTCCAGAATTTTATGACGAATCGAACGTTTCTCCCAAAATGGAATAATTGTTTCTTCCTGAACCTTTAAGTCCTCTTCTGAAACACGAAAATAAATCAAATCTCTTGCATCCATAACCTTCATGTCTTCAACTGTGTGACAGCAAAGCTCCGGGAATGAAGGCGCTGCCTGTGGACCGTCTCCTTTTTCTCCCACAATCAATTCACCGTCATTGATACACAACGCTTTGTGTTCCATAAAATGCTTAAACGACAACGCACGCAGCTCCGGAACAGATACACTTCCTTCATACATCATGTACGCCTCTGTCTCGAGCTTTGCCCTCTCCATATAAATATGTGGTTCGGTTTCCAAGCTTTGCTTTCTTAGTTTCCTAATTCTTTCGTTCATACCTCTTTCCATTTCATTAGCCTCCTATCTTTGTATTTGAAAATCCATTTTGTATAAATTTATATTTTAATTCTTCCATCCGCTCATTATCTGGAACCGTAAATTCCGCCCCCCTATATTCAAGACCAAGTCGTTCATATTTGCTGGTCGCAATATCATGGTATGGAAGCAGATTCACCTGTGCAACCGCTATATTTCCTTTCAGGTACTCTATGATTGCCTCTATATCTTCATCCGAATCATTCACTCCACCGATTACCGGAATCCGAATATAAATTTGGGCTCCTTGCTCACTCAAATATTTCAGATTCGTGAAAATCATTTCATTGCTCTGACCCATATATTTTTTGTGTTTTTCATCGTCCATGAGCTTAATATCATACAAAAATGTATCCACATATGGAAAAACTTTTCCGAAATTTTCCTGTGGTGCATAACCGCACGTATCAATTGTCACATGATACCCTTTTCGCTTTAGCTTTTTAAGCAATGCTACTATATATTCCATATCCTGAACCATCACTTCTCCTCCCGAGAGCGTTACGCCCCCAAAAGACTCTTCATAGAACATATAGTCTTTATCCACTTCTTTCACTACCTCTTGTATCGTATACTCTTTTCCGACGATCTCCCGCGCATTCTTCACGCAAAAGTCCACACATTTCCCACACGCCTGACACTTTTCTCTGTCCGTATACTGCTTACAGTCTTTTATGCAAACCGCATGTTCCGGACAGACCTGTTCGCACGCTGTACAGCCGCTGCACTTCTCCTGATTAATCATAGCCTGAGGGGCGAAATTCTGACTTTCTGGATTATGGCACCACCAACAGTTCAGGTAACAACCTTTAAAAAAAATTGTTGTTCGGATTCCATCTCCGTCATGAACAGAAAACTTCTGAATATTAATAATATTTGGTGTTTTCATATTTCCCTCCATTTTCATGCATGTGAAATTTTGTTTGATTTTTTTCATCATAACACATTGTTATTATTTTGTCACTCTCATTTTGTTAAATTTTTATCGTTCTTTTGACACTTTCGCCATTTTATTGACAAAAATGACTAAAAATTATATGATTAAAAAAAATAGCAGAGGTAATATATGGATACAAATACAATTATAGGATTGAGAATTAAAGCATTGAGAACTGAAAAAAAATATACATTAAAATATCTAAGCGAAAACTCCGGTCTTTCTATTGGATTTCTTTCCCAGCTCGAACGCGGAATGACAAGCGTTGCCATTGATTCGCTGGACAAAATTTCAAAAGTATTAGATGTGGAATTATCTAGTTTTTTTAATATGTCTGATACCGCAAATGATCTTCATATTGTGAGACGCTATGAACAGAAATCTACTATTGTTAATCCGGAGATTGTAGAGTACTCACTCACCAACAACATTACGGATTTTGATCTTCTTCCTCGCCTGGTAGAGCTGATGCCGGCACTTCAAAAAGAGGATGAACTAGAACTTTATACACATGGTGGCGAGGAATTCATCTACATTTTGGAGGGCATTCTTACTTTACAGATTGGCAGTGATATCTACAACCTGTATCCGGGTGACTCCGCACATATCCATTCGAACATTTCCCACAACTGGAAAAATGATTCGAATGCAGTTACAAGGTTTCTGACAGTACATACTCCAAATCCTTTTCAGCATCCTTAATCTGTTTCTATTTTTATATCTCTTTAATAAAATTATTTTTTCTTTTAGAATCTAATCATATTTTGGACACATTTTTCTTTTATACTTAGAGTCAGATAGTTGATAAAACAACTATCTCCCCCCCTCATAAAGTAATCATCTTCAGATTTGAAGATGTACACTTTACTCTCATTCCTTTAGATAACTATAAAAACAACGAACCCCGTTAGCCGAAAGGTTAACGGGGTTTCGCTGTTTGTAGAAACTGTTTGTACCACCCGTGAACAGTTCTTTTTAAAGAAATCCGCACAATATGTATATCGCAATGAAAACACAGTATTCCGCCCTCATTCCACACTTTTATCTCCTTGTCAGCCGAGGTTGGAAATGCAATGCACATATTACCTCTATTTTTGAGAGAGGATAGTTCCCAATTCTATGAATGCCCGTCTGATTTCTTCTATTCCGACAGGCATACTATTTTTACAAGAGATTTTGAAAGCATTCACATGGTATTAACAACCGCCACGATTTACTATTATGGAATTGATACAAAGACTTATGAGCCGAAAGTTACCATGCTTTCTACTCACAGGCTGATGATTACTTTTATATCGACAACGGGATACTGGACTGTCACATAAAAGCATTTGAAAAAGAACTGGAAAAAGAAGCACTCTACTTAAAACATAACACACAAGAGGACTTGCAAGGTTTCTGACCTTTCAAGTCCTCTGCTGTGTCATGGTACTGTTGACTGTATCCGTTCCGTCAAAGACTGCCTTACGGCGTATCAGCTACGCCTTGTTCCTTGACGTCACTATTATATCTGCATACTATTTTTGCAAATCAAGTCTCATATAAATAGATGTATCCATAGGACTATCGTTATAACTTTCAATCTCATAAAAACCAAATCTTTTATAGATATGTATTGCACTTTTCAAAAATGGAAATGTATCTAACAACATATAAGAATATCCTATTTCCTTTGCATCTTCTATAATCTTTTCCACCAAAATATTGGCTAATTTTTTGCCCCTAAACTCCGTCCTTATGTACAAACGTTTCATTTCACAGTTCTAATTATCAACCTTTCTAAGTCCTATACAAGCTGCCAGTCTTTCATCATAATAAATCAAATATACTCTCCCATATGGCATACCATATTTCACTTCTAAATGTTCAATTTCTTCATCATAATCTTGAATATCAAGATACTTTTTAAATGATTCATCATTTTTTATCAACATTTCTGTATATTCAGAAAGCAATGCCTTTACTTCTTCCTTTTGTTCATAAGCCGGAACTATTCTTATGTTCAATTTTACTTTCCCCCTTTTCCCCAAGCAATATCTGTTAAATATTTGTTAAAAAATCAAGCAAAACTACAATAGCTTTAGCATATATCTTCTTGTATTTTCAAATAAAAACGACACGGATAACATTCCACTATACATGCCTTTTTCATAATCCCTTAAATATTTACCTTATTACAAAATTTTTATTCATCCGTTATTTCTACGCTAAAAATATTGTTTAAATCTCTTGTCTCAGAATATTAAAATATGTTTTATCATCTACAAGAATCCTTTTAGGAGAAATAACATTAACATTTACCCCCATTTTCTTTTTTACTCTTATATCCCCATATGCTATCACCATGACATCTTCATTACTATAAAAAGCTTCCGGAAACTAAATATTAACTACGGATTGTTTTGTCTTAAGATTAAAATATGCATAGGACACTCCCGTTCTGTGGATGTTCTATCCCATCTACATCATGTATTTTAAATAATCGTTCCATTTTCCATTGGAGGCGTTTCAAAATAGTATTATCATCTAATTGTATTTCCTCGTAATATGCTTTTAACTTAGTCCGCCCTTTTTTTCCTTTATATTTTGTCTCATAATCATTTTTATCAAGATCTTCACAGTGTATCAGCTTATTATAATCTCCTTCTGCATTTGATGACGCTAGCATAATCTTATTCGGCATAAATATCCTTCCACTATCGATTAATTTGTTTTTTCCGAAACAACTGTCTATTTATTCTTGATTTTATCCTATTTCTCCATAATTGTCATTCATATTTCAATTTGTTTGCATATATGAATTCTTTCAAAATATCTTGTCATGCAACGATGTCTTTGGTAGAATAAGACAAGGCACTACATGAGAATGGTAGGCGGTTAGTCCTTCAACAGAGGGACTGAACCCTCTGATTACATAGAAATCCTGCTTACAGGAAATCTGGGAAAGGAGGGCTTGACTTATGAGTGATTTTGAAATACTCTCCATCGTACTAATGATACTTAGTATTATTGTAACGATTCTGATTGCGTATATAAATCAATCAAAAAAGTAACCGCCCCTCGCCCAAGGAATGCGGTTACTTTTTTGTAACTTATTAAATTTGGACTAACCAACTATCAGTAGTGCCTTCTTTACATCTTTATTCTAACAAAAGACTTTTAAATTGTCAAATTTAACATTTTCAATTTTTTCTGTCCGTGGACAGTTTCTGGACCGTTCGTTATAACATTTTATAATAATCTGTAATCTTCACGAATTAGAAAAAGCCCGAAGCCACGAGCTTTTCAGCATAACATGCTTTTTCTCCCTCGCGGGATAAAAACTAACGCCAGAACTGCAACAAACATCGTTAAAATTTCCGCTCCTGGAACTGCAAGCCAGATTCCATTCATTCCCCAAAATTGTGGCAGCACTATCAAAAACAGCAACAACAACGCGAACGAGCGAAGGAATGTAATTCCTCCTGCAAAATATCCTTTCCCATAAGCCATCATACGTACTGCTGAGAAAATGTTAATTCCGGAAAACAAAAATCCCAAACCATATATCCGCATTCCGGAAACCGCCAGTGTATATACACTGCTATGTTTATCGGCAAAAAAAGATACACACATTGGTGCCAGAAAAAAAGTCAATGCATAAATTACAATCGGGGCAATACTGAAAAAACGATATGCATACCTCTCAAGAGCACGGCATACATCAAGTTTTTTATCTCCATATGCATATCCAAGCGGAGGTGCCATCCCCATAGAAAAACCGGAATAAATCCCAATAAACAAAAATTGCAGATACATAATAATGGAGACAGCAGCTATCCCATCTTCTCCGGCAAACGCCATCGCCGTTCTATTAAAAACAATTGTTGTGATCGCGATTGCCAATTGATTCACAAACTCGGACGTTCCGTTTATCATACAGTTAAATCCTATCTTGAAAGACAGTCCTCGAAATGTAAATTCCAAGGTATGTTTCTTCTTCACAAAATAGTAAAGTCCCATAGAAAAAGAAAGTAGCAGTCCTAAAATCGTAGCAAGTGCAGCTCCCAAAATCCCCATGTCCATACATCCCACAAAAACATAGTCCAATACAATATTTAGGAGACCTCCTGAAAGCGCTGTCAAAAAGCTGTAAGTGGGTGAGCCGTCCACGCGAATAAAATAAGTAAGCAGCTCTTTTCCAATGACAACAGGAGTACCGACAAGCCACCAAAAAGCATATGTTTTGCAATCACTCATCGTTAATTGTGTCGCGCCCAGCAATTCCAATAGCGCAGGAAGTTTTATCCAGATTAAGGCAGATACACCGCAGCCAACCAACAGTGACAGCAGCATGCTGACAGAAAATGTTCTGTTTGCTTCTTCTTTTCTTTCTCCACCGATATGAAGCGCTGCAAGTGCACTCCCACCTGTTGCAAACGCCAGTGCAATTCCCGTCAATATATTTACAATCGGATACACAATATTGATAGCCGCCAATGCATTTGTCCCCACATAGGACGACACAAAAATTCCATCCACAATGGTATATACAGTATTAAACAATGCCGTCAAATACGTTGGGATAATAAACTTTAATAATTTCCCAAACCGCACTTCCTTCGCCGAATCAAAAATCAATAATTTTTCCATATGTTCTCCCTCCTCAGTGCTATTTTAAACCTTAAAGTAACTTGAAGGTCAACACAAAATATCTTATAATGAAAGAAAAATTATCAGGAGCAATCATCATGAAAAAACAATTTCACATTGGAGAGATTTCAGAATTTTTCAATCTGCCTGCTTCCACCTTACGTCACTGGGAAAGCACAGGGATTTTGGCACCAAAAAAGAATCACGAAAATAACTACCGCGAGTATACGATAGAAGACTTTATGAATCTCTCCGATATTATTTTTTACAAAAGTCTGGGACTCCCGCTCAAACAGATACAAACGATGGAACAGTCCACCCCTGAAGAGCATTCCTTTTTATTACATGAAAAAATTGATGAATTAGTTCAGCAACAGCAAGAACTTCAGCACCGAATGCAAAAACTTCGCAATCATCTAAATGCTATAAATACTTTAAATGAGCTGAAATCCCATCCATTCACAGAAGTCGACATCGATACCGACTGTATTGTCTCTTTTGATTTAGGTGAAATCGAAAAACTCCGACAATATATTGAGAATCCGTATCTGTATTCTCGTGTACAGCATTCAGAACATATTCAGTCAGAGCTTCGGGGATTGACGATTCCGTCTGAACAGCGCTCTTTGTTTCCCGATACTCAGGTACTTTGGGAGAAGAGCAGACACCGTTACATCGCTTGTTTGATGAAAGAAGAAGTCACTGAAGGATTTCCTAATAATTTGTCTCAACTGCTGTCGCAGATTCAAAAGACATACCGCACCGGTTTTATAATCAGCCGATTTTTATTGCGTGCCAAAGAAAATGGAAAGCTCTATGACTTTTACAAAACATTTGTTGAAATTGAGGAGGATTCTTATTTATGTTAACATCACTTGCATTTATTTTTCTTGTAGGTCTTGCTGCCGCAGCTATTTGTCAGCAATTAAAGCTACCCCGTATTATTGGAATGCTCATCACCGGAATCATTCTAGGTCCATATGTTCTTGACTTGCTTGATCCCTCTATTTTGTCCATTTCATCCGAGTTACGGCAAATGGCTCTGATCATCATTCTGTTAAAGGCCGGATTGTCATTAGATCTGTCTGACTTAAAAAAAGTCGGGCGTCCCGCTGTTTTGATGTCATTTGTACCTGCAAGTTTTGAAATACTCGCTTTTTTCCTTTTTGCCCCTCATATTTTGGGGATTAAACCGATTGAGGCAGCTGTCATGGGAGCCGTTCTCGCTGCAGTATCTCCTGCTATTGTCGTACCACGAATGGTCCGCCTGATGGACCAGAATTACGGTACAGATAAAAGTATTCCGCAGCTTATCCTTGCCGGTGCCTCCTGCGATGATATTTTTGTCATCGTGCTGTTTTCCACATTTTCCAATATAACCCAAGGTGGAAATGCACATCTGATGGATTTTGTCAACATTCCGGTTTCCATCTTGTTCGGCATCGTACTCGGTGGCATTACCGGGTATCTGCTCAGTTTATTTTTCGAGACAGCACATGCACACAAGCATTGTGTCCGAAACAGTATGAAAGTGATTATTGTATTAGGAATTTCTTTTTTGTTAATGGCAATTGAAACGTGGATGAAAGACATTGTATCTATATCCGGTCTTTTAGCTGTTGTAAGCATGGCATGCCTGTTAAAAATTAAAAGCACCACTTTTGTTTCCAAAAGACTTTCTGATAAATTTGGGAAATTGTGGCTCGCCGCAGAAGTCATTCTGTTTGTTTTAGTCGGAGCTGCTGTAGATATCCGCTATACACTGAACGCAGGAGGCGCTGCCATTCTCATGATACTGGTTGCACTTCTATTTCGTTCTGTCGGAGTTGCGATATGCCTTATCCGGACAAGGCTCACAAAAAAAGAACGGTTATTCTGTATCCTTTCCTATCTTCCAAAGGCTACCGTTCAGGCTGCTATTGGCTCTGTTCCGCTTGCTATGGGACTCCCTTGCGGACAGATTGTCCTTTCCGTTGCAGTTTTAGGAATTTTAATCACTGCCCCGCTTGGTGCCATATTGATCGATGGCACTTACAAAAAACTACTTTGCCAATCAAAAAATAAGAAATAACGGAACGTTTTCATTGATTCTTCAAAAACTGTTCACATTTTTCTTACTTTTCTATCACACTTTTTACACAAAAAGCCAGTATACTAATAACCATAAAAGATATTAATCTTTTTATATCATTTTCTTTTTCATAATTGCCGGTCATAAGACCGGCTTTTCCTCTGTTTATCCCCTTTTTATATACAACATAAATCTTCTTAAGATTAACTTAATAAAATTTCCTTTTCTTTTAGAATCTAATCATATTTTGGACACATTTTTCTTTTATACTAAAGTCAGATAGTTGATAGAACAACTATCTCCCCCCTCATAAAGTAATTCATCTTCGGGGTAACTCGAAGATGTACACTTTACTCTCATTCCTTTAAATAACCAAAAAAGAAAGCTGTCACAGCTTTCTTTTTTTGTCTATCTTTTTCGTTTTTCCATCCAAGTCAGCAAATCGTCAAAAACCAGACTACGATCCACTTCATTTAAAATCTCATGGCGGTCATTTTCATATAACTTCATAGAAACATCTTCTATTCCACATGATTTGTAATTTTTATAAATGTTTTCCACACTCTTTCCAAAGTTACCAACAGGGTCGTCTTTTCCAGCAACCAAAAATATAGGAAGTGTCTTTGGTATCTTTCCATTTTTTTCCTGATGGTTTACTGCCAGTATTCCACAGAACATCTGATAATAAGCGTTTACGGTAAACACAAAGCTGCATAACGGATCTTTTGCATACTTTTGAGAATTAACGGGATTCCTTGACAGCCAGTCCGAACCATTTGTCTCTTGTGAGAACTTCTTATTGAAACCGCCAAACGCCATATTGTTCACCAATTTACTGCGGTATTCCCAGCCTTTTCCAAAAGCAATAATACGACATAGCACTTTGCCGGCTGTAAGAAGCAGATTGGACTTGCTTCCAGTTCCCATCACAATGGCTCCCGAAATGCCATCCCCATATAATCCAAGATACTGTCGAAGCAGAAAAGATCCCATACTATGTCCCAGCATAAAATATGGTACATCTTTATATTTTTTCTTCGTTATCTTTCTCAAACGGTGAATATCCCCTATGACGTAAGTATTTCCTTTGGATTCATGAAAAAATCCAAGCTTATCTTTTGATGTGACAGATTTGCCATGACCTAGATGGTCATGGCCCACAACATAATATCCTTTTTCTGCTAGAAATCGTGCAAATTCATCGTAGCGGTCAATATGCTCCACCATACCATGGCACATCTGCAATACCGCCGCCACTTTCCCATCCGGTATCCACTCAATTGCATGAATCTGCGTGGTGCCGTCTTTGGATGGATAATAAAATTCGTTTTTCACTACTCTTTTGTTCATTTACATCATCTGCTATCTATCATGAATTCTTATATAATCTCTGTGCGGACACAATGGTTTATAAGCCGGACGGATGATCTTATCCACATTCTTCAGCTCTTCTAACCGGTGTGCACTCCAACCTACGATACGTGCTGCCGCAAAAATCGGTGTATAAAGCGCTTTTGGAAGCCCAAGCATTCCATATACCAAACCACTGTAAAAATCGACATTTGCGTTAACACCTTTGTAAATTCTACGTTTTTCCCCAATCACTTCTGGCGCCATATGCTCTACCATCTCATACAAAGCATATTCTTTTTCGCAGCCTTTCTCCGCTGCAAGCTGCTTTACAAATTTTTTAAAGATATCTGCTCTTGGGTCAGAAACAGAATATACTGCATGTCCCATTCCATAGATCAGCCCTTTTTTATCAAATGCTTTTTTATCAAGCAGATCTTCCAAATATTTACGAACTGCATCCCTGTCTTCCCAGTCTGACAAATGTTCTTTCATATCTTCAAACATCTGTGTCACCTTAATATTGGCGCCACCATGCTTTGGTCCTTTCAAAGATGCCATCGCTGCCGCCATAGTCGAATAGGTATCTGTTCCGGATGAAGTTACAACGTGTGTCGTAAAGGTCGAGTTATTTCCACCGCCGTGATCCATATGTAATACTAATGCCATATCCAGAATCTTTGCCTCTAATGGTGTATATTTCCGATCTTCACGAAGCATCATTAAAATATTTTCCGCCATAGACAGTTCTTTTAATGGTGCATAGATATATAAATCTTCACCTCTGCGATAATTGTAAGCATGATAGCCATATACCATTAACATCGGGAACTGGCTGATCAAATTCAGACACTGGCGCAGAACATTCGGAATCGATGTGTCATCCGCTTTTTCATCGTAAGAATACAGATTCAGTATAGAGCGTGACAAACTATTCATCATATCTCTGCTTGGTGCTTTCATAATAATATCACGCACAAAATTCGGTGGAAGTGTTCTTCTCTCTGACAATGCTTCTGTAAATCTCTTCAGCTGCCCTTCTGTCGGAAGTTCCCCGAACAACAGCAGATATGTCGTCTCTTCAAATCCGTAATGTCCCTCTGCCAAAAATCCATTCACCAGATCCTTGATATTGTAACCCCGGTAATACAAATTTCCCTCACACGGTACTTCCTCACCGTCTACAATCTGAGATGCACAGACATCAGAAATGTTAGTCAGCCCGGCGAGAACACCCTTTCCGTTGACATCACGCAGGCCTCTTTTTACCTGATATTCTGTATATAACTCTTTTTCAATTGCATTGCTTTCTTCACACAATTTTGCAAGCTGCAAAATCTCTGGTGTAATGTCAAACAATAACTCGTCTATTGAATTTGCCATAGCCATTCCCCTTTCCGTCTTTAAAGTATTGTAGTTTATTATACTAAATTGTAAATAAAAAAACAACAAATATATCATGAACGATTTCTTAAAAAAGAGACAAATTTTTGTAAAATTTGTCTCTTTTCTCAAAATATTCTAATTGCTCGTCGGAAAATATGGTCTCAATGCTCCCGCCACATTACTGATCGGCATCGTCTGAAGCCAAACGCGTCCAGGTCCCGTAATCACTGTATTAAACAGTCCCTCTCCTCCAAATACGACATTTTTTAATCCTCTGATTGTCTGAATGTCCATCTGGCAGCTTGGTGTCATCGCCGCAAGATGTCCTGAATCAATTACGATCTGCTGTCCCGGCTGCAGTTCATATTCCACTACATGACCATCAAACTCAGCAAAAACCGTTCCTATTCCAGACACCCTCTGCAAGATAAATCCTTCTCCACCGAACAATCCCGATGCCACTTTTTTGTGGAAATGAATCGACAGTTCCACACCTGCTTCTCCCGCAAGAAACGCACTTTTCTGGAAAATCATCTCATTTCCAGGTGATACCTGAAATGCCTTGATAGAACCCGGAAAGCTTGAAGCAAATGCGATCATTCCATTTCCGCCCTGTGCTGTGTAAGTATTTTGAAATAAAGCTTCTCCTGAAAATGCTCTTCCAAATACTTTTCCGATACCTCCGTTTGATGTCGTCTGCATCTCCATATTCGGTGACATCCACGACATTGATCCACGCTCTGTGATCATTTTTTCACCGGATTCCAAATAACAGATGACAACCGGTAATGTCTCCCCTTTGATTTCATAACGCATATGAATCCCTCCTTTGTGAAGTTTATAGCTGCTGATTAATTCTATCACTAAGCACTGCAAATTCCTGCAATGTCAAAGCTTCACCTCTCACACTCGGACCTTTTCCAAGACTTTCGATCGCAGTTGTGATCACTTCTTTCGGAAGATGAATCTCCGGCGAATTATTCAGTCCGTTGGCAAGTGTTTTTCTTCTCTGGTTAAAAGAAGCACGGATAATCTGGAACATTAATTTTTCATTTTCAACTTGTACCGGCGGTTCTTTATGACGTGTCAGACGAATGACTGCCGAACCAACCTTTGGTCTTGGCATAAAACAATTCGGCGGCACATTCGCAACAATATATGGTTCTGCGTAATACTGCACAGCGAGGGAAAGTGCCCCGTAATCTTTGGTCCCCGGTCCCACCTGCATCCGATCTGCCACCTCTTTTTGCACCATGACAGTAATACTTTCAATCGGTACATGGCTTTCAAACAAGCCCATAATAATCGGTGTCGTAATATAATACGGCAGATTTGCTACCACTTTGATCGGCTTGTTGTCATTATATTCCTTTGCAAGTTTTGGAATATCCACTTTCAGCACATCGTCATTGATCACAGTCACATTGTCGTATGCCTGCAACGTATCCTCCAAGATCGGAATCAATGCTTTGTCGATCTCCACCGCCACAACCTGTCTTGCAGCACATGCGAGATACTGTGTCATCGTCCCGATTCCCGGTCCGATCTCCAGCACAAAGTCATCCTTCGTAATCTCTGCTGAACTGATGATTTTATCCAACACATGTGTGTCGATCAAAAAATTCTGTCCAAACTTTTTCTGAAATGAAAAATCGTATTTTTGTAATATTTCAATTGTATTTTGCGGATTGCCTAATGTTGGCTTTGTCATATATTTACCTCAAATTCTAAATAAATCTCTTCCATTTTTCTCTGTGCGGCTAACAACTTCATCGTAGCTGATTCCTTTGAGCTGCGCGATCTCCTGAGCGATATAAGGAATATTCAGAGAAGAATTGCGTTTTCCTCGATTCGGAGCCGGTGCAAGATACGGCGAATCCGTCTCCAGCAGAATCTTTTCCATCGGTATATCTGCCACAACTTCTTTGAGTTTCTTGCTATTCTTAAATGTGACAACACCTCCGACACCGATGTGAAATCCCATCTTCACATATTCCTGCGCCATCTCTTTTGAATACGAAAAGCAATGAATTACACCGCGAAGTCCTTTTGCATGCTGCTGCATCATCTCAAGCGTGTCCGCCGCCGCATCTCTGCTGTGAATGATGACCGGAAGGTTGAATTCCCGCGCCAGTTCAAGCTGCCTTTGGAACCATTTTTTCTGTATCTCATGAGATTCGTTATCCCAATAATAGTCAAGTCCAATTTCTCCAACTGCCACAACCTTATCTCTCTTGCACTGTTCTCTCAAATATGCAAATTTTTCCTCATCCAGTATTCCTACTTCATCCGGATGCACACCTACTGCCGCATAGATAAATGGATACTCTTGTGCCAATTGTACCACTTCTGTGCAGGATTGAAAAGTGGCACCGACATTAATAATCGTGCCAATGCCATTTTCCTGCATAGAATTTAAAAGCTCTGTTCTGTCTTCCTCAAACTGCTCATCATCATAATGCGCATGGCTTTCAAATATCATTGCTTCCATCTTATAAAATCTCTTTTCTTAACTGTTCCGGAGTCTTCTGTGACAATAATGCCGGCGCAATATCAAATACTGTCTTCGCCCCACATTCACCATTTGCGGAAAGTCTGTATGCCGCTCTTGCATAAGCAACTAAAACACTTGAAGTAAACTCCGGATTTGAATCCAGTTTCAAAGAATACTCAATCACATGTTTATTTCCTTCTCTTCCTGTCTCTCCTGTGCGGATCACAAAACCACCGTGAGGCATTTTGCTGTGATTTTCCTTTAATTCTTCTTCTGTGATAAATGTCACTGTTGTGTCATAATCTGCAAAATAGTTTGGCATTTCCTTGATTGCTTTTTCAATCTGTGCCTTGTCCGCACCTTCTTCCGCTACAACATAGCATTCACGCAAATGCTTCTGTCTTGTCGTAAGCTCCGGCTCACTTCCACTTCTTACTTCTTCAACTGCCGCTTCAATCGGTACTGTATACTGGATTCCGTTTTTTACTCCTTCTACACGACGGATCGCATCAGAATGTCCCTGACTTACACCTTTTCCCCAGAATGTGTAAGTGCTTCCCTGTACTAAAATAGACTCTGCGTAAATACGGTTCAGCGAAAACATTCCCGGATCCCAGCCAACAGAGATAATCCCAATATGATTTCCCTCTTTTGCTGCTGCATCTACATTTGCAAAGTATTCCGGAATCTTTGCGTGTGTGTCAAAACTGTCAATAATATTAAAGTTCTTTGCAATCTGTGGACCCATAACTGGGAGATCTGTCGCAGAGCCCCCGCACAGAATCATCACATCCACTTCTCCTTTCAGAGAAAGTACATCATCTAAATGCACCTTTTTCACACCTTCCGTGAGAATGTTTACATCCTCCGGATTACGGCGTGTCACAACCGCCACAAGCTCCATATCATCGTTACGCTCAATTGCAAGCTCCACACCACGTCCTATATTTCCATAACCTACAATACCAATTCTGATTTTATTCATTTTTCTGTTCTCCTTTCAACTTTGGGGACGTAGTAAAATTCAATTTTACTACGTCCCCAATTGAATTTTGCCCTGTCCCTTTTTGACTTTTACGTGAACTAATTTTAACAAATTTCCGCGCCTGCCGGCATTGTTTTTTCCGGTGTCATCAGCGCAAGGTTACCTTCTGCATCTTCTGCACACAAAAGCATACCTTCTGACAGAACCCCTGCAAGTTTTGCAGGCTTCAAATTCACAAGTACCATAACTTTTTTTCCAACCATTTCTTCTGCTGTATAATGTCCTTTGATACCTGACACAATCTGTTTTACCTGACTTCCGATTTTCACCTGCGAGCAAAGTAATTTTTTCGATTTTTTTACTTCCTCACAAGCGATAATCTCTCCAACCTGGAACTGCATCTTCATGAAATCGTCAAATGTGATCTCTTCTTTTGCTTCGATATCAATTCCTTCCTCTTCTTTTTCTTCCTCTACCGGTGGATGAAGCTCTTCCACTTTTTTTATCACTTCTTCCAAATCAAGTCTCTGGAATAAGATCTCCGGCTTATCTGTTACATTTCCGCCGTTCAACTGAGCAAGAATCTTTTCAGCTGTCTCCGGCATAAAGGATGACAATAATTCTGCTCCCTTAGAAATGCTGTCAATCAAGTTATAAAGCACTGTCTCAAGACGATCTCTCTGCGCTTCATCTTTTGCAAGTACCCAAGGCATTGTCTCATCAATGTATTTGTTGCAACGTTTGAAGAGATTGAAAATCTCTGTGATCGCATCTGCCACACGAAGTTTGTCCATCTTCTCCTCGACAGCTGCCGGAGTGCCGTCTACAACCGCCTTCAAGTCTGCATCTACATCCCCTGCTACTCCCTTGTCAGTCACGCTTCCGCCAAAATATTTATTTGTCATGGAAACTGTTCTGTTCACAAGATTTCCAAGTGTATTTGCAAGATCAGAGTTCATACGCTCTACCATCAGCTCCCATGTGATTACACCATCATTTTCGAATGGCATCTCATGCAGCACAAAGTAACGGACAGCATCCACACCGAACATATTCACAAGCTCGTCTGCGTAGATTACATTTCCTTTCGATTTACTCATCTTTCCGTCACCCTGCAAAAGCCATGGATGTCCGAAAATCTGTTTCGGCAATGGCAAATCCAATGCCATCAAGAAAATCGGCCAGTAAATTGTATGGAAACGAATGATATCTTTTCCAATCAAATGCAAGTCAGCAGGCCAGTCTTTTTTGAACTGTTCTGTGCTCTCGCCGTCACAGTCATAACCAATACCAGTGATGTAGTTTGTCAGCGCATCAAGCCATACATATACAACATGTTTTGGGTCAAAGTCTACCGGAATTCCCCATTTAAATGAAGTTCTCGATACACAAAGATCCTGAAGCCCCGGCAATAAGAAATTGTTCATCATCTCATTTTTACGGGAAACCGGCTGAATAAATTCCGGATGCGTGTTAATGTGCTCAATCAGTCTGTCCGCATATTTGCTCATTTTGAAGAAATATGCTTCCTCCTGTGCTGGTTGCACCTCGCGTCCACAGTCCGGACATTTCCCGTCTACTAACTGAGATTCTGTGAAAAATGACTCACAAGGTGTACAGTACATTCCTTCGTAGTGTCCTTTGTAAATATCACCTTGTTCATATAATCTTTTGAAAATCTTCTGAACTTGTTTCTCATGGTAATCATCTGTTGTACGAATGAATTTGTCATAAGAAGTATTCATCATATCGGCAATCGCCTTTACTTCCCCGGCAACTTTATCCACAAATTCCTTTGGTGAAACGCCTGCTTCCTCCGCCTTCAACTCAATTTTCTGTCCGTGTTCGTCAGTTCCTGTCTGGAAAAATACATCATATCCCTGACTTCTCTTGTATCTTGCAATCGCATCTGCAAGTACAAATTCATATGTGTTTCCAATATGCGGCTTGCCCGATGTGTAGGCAATCGCTGTCGTCATATAAAATTTCTTCTTGTCCATGTTCCTACTCCTTTTTGTATAAAAAATGAAACCCATCTTCCCAACAAAAGTTAAGAAGACGGGTCTGATACCGTGTTACCACTTCTCTTCGCTTATACTTCACAGTATAAACCTTATCAAGTATGTTCATACACCATACTCTTTCGCTATAAAGGGCGAACCCATTGTACTTCACTAAAATCTTTCAGCTTGGCACACCGCTCAGGAGCCATCTTCGATATCTCTTTCATCGTCTCTTCTCAGCTTCATGAGACTTCTCTGTAAATGTCTGAAATATCTACTCTTTCCATCATTGCGTTTCCTGTTTTTAATGTTATTTCACATGTGGAAATCGTATCACAGGATTTTCTCAGTGTCAAGATTCTCATTTTTCTTTTTTATTACAGTTTTTGGCCAAAAGAGATGCACCGACACAATGCATCTCTTTTTCCAATCTGATTACAATTCTTCTCCGTTTGTTTTGATCACCTGCTGATACCAGTAAAATGATTTTTTCTTCAGGCGTGCAAAGTCTCCTGTTCCGTCATCATATCTTCTCACATAAATCATTCCGTAACGTTTTGCATATTCTCCGGTAGATGCAGATACAAGGTCAATGCAGCCCCACGGTGTGTATCCCATCAGATCCACTCCATCTTCCACCGCAAGCTTCATCTGTTCAATATGCTGTCTGAGATAATCGATGCGGTAGTCGTCATTTACTGTTTGGTCCTCCTCCAGTACGTCTTTTGCCCCCAATCCGTTTTCTACAACCATCAGTGGTAAATGATATCTGTCACTTAAGTCATTCAACGCATAACGCAGTCCTTCCGGATCAATTTGCCATCCCCAGTCTGAGGCTTTCAGATATGGATTTAAAACTCCTCCGAGGATATTTCCCGCCCCGCTCTTTTCTTTTGAGTCTGCCGTCTGGCAAGAAGACATATAATAAGAAAATGTGATAAAATCTACTGTTCCGTTCTTTAAGATTTCTTCATCTCCTGCTTCTTTCTCCAACACAACTCCCATCTCTTTCAGAAGAGAATCTGCATATGCCGGATATGCTCCGTATGCCTGCACATCTGCGCAGTAATAATTGTAAAGACGATTGTATTTCTGGCAGACAAGAACATCCTTTGGATTGCATGTCAGCGGATAACTCGCCGCGTAAATCATCATATTTCCGACTTTATATTCCGGATCAATCTCATGCGCCATTTTCACGGCAAGTGCAGATGCAACGAACATGTGATGAAGTCCCTGAAATCTCTGCTGCGGAATATCCGGCTGTTCCATGAACACCGTAGGATTTTCCAAATCATTTAAAATTCCCTGATTCAAAAGCGCTCCCATCGGCGCTACAGAGCTGTTGATCTCATTAAATGTAAGCCAGTATTTTACCTTCCCTTTATAACGCTCGAAAATTGCGCGGCAATAATTGAGATAATAATCGATCATTTCTCTGCTCACCCATGCATTACATTTCTTCGTCAATCCAAATGGTACTTCATAATGCGAGATGGTAATGATCGGTTCAATTCCGTATTTCAGACATTCATCAATCACTTCCTCATAGTGTCTTAAACCTGCCTCATTTGGCTCTTTCTCGTCGCCGTTTGGGAAAATTCTTGTCCATGCAATTGAAAAACGATAGCATTTGAATCCCATTTCCGCAAATAGTGCGATATCCTCTCGGAACTTTTCATAGTGACGAATCCCCTCGTGACTCGGATAAAATGTCCCCTCCTCCAACACCGGAGTAATTCGCTTGCTCTGTCCAAATTTTCCTCCTGTACAAATATCAGAAACGGACACACCTTTTCCATCTTCGTTCCATGCGCCTTCACACTGATTGGCAGCTGTAGCGCCGCCCCACAAAAATTTTTCAGAAAATCCCATCTTCTTATCCTCCTATCACAAGTCTTTCATTTTCTACTGTTACTCCACCGAGCTCTTCCGCATTGGTGATGATCACCGGAGTCTGAATCTCGCATCCGGCTTTTTGAATAGCATCTATATCAAATTCCAACAGAAGCGCTCCCTTTTTAAAATGCTCCCCATTTCCGGTATGTGCCTTGAATGGCTCTCCTTTCAAAGCTACCGTTTCGAGTCCTACATGAATCAACATCTCGATTCCATTGTCGGATGTGATTCCGATTGCATGTAATGTATCAAACAGATTTTCACACACTCCATCAAAAGGTGCATATACTTTTCCTTCTGACGGCACAATCGCAAATCCTTCTCCGAGGATGCCTGTCGCAAATGTATTATCCTTTACTTCTGTGAGTGGAATCACCTTTCCTTTTACCGGCGCTTCGATTTCTACTTTTCCGGTAAGAACAGCTGCACTCTTCTGTAATTCTGTTTCTTCTGCAGCTTCCTCCTCTGCCTCACCCTTTGTGAGAATAAAGGAGAGGACAAAAGAAAGTACGAGCGTCACTGCAAAAATGATTACCGCATATAAAAAGTTTTTCCCTCCATCCGGAGAAATGAACTGTACCAAAGATGTCATGGACGGAGTCACAAATGCATAAGATTTTACCTGTAAAATTCCTACGATCAATCCACCGATTCCACCGGAAATACACGCTGCAACCATAGGCTTTTTCAACTTTAGAGTAACTCCATACATTGCCGGTTCTGTTACCCCTGCAAGCAGTGCAGATACAGCCGCCGGAAATGCCATCTTTTTCATTTCTTTATCTTTTGTCTTAAATGCCGCTCCAAATGTAGCTCCCGCCTGAGCAGTGTTGCTGCACAACATTGCCGGAAGCAACATCAAATCATATCCCACACCGGAAATTCCAAGCATAGACGCCGGCACGAATGCCCAGTGCATTCCGGTCATTACGATAAACGGCATAAATCCGGCAAACAGCATCATCGCAAGCCATGGTGCAAATCCATAAATTCCGTTGATTACGGATTGCAGACCATTTCCTATGATTAATCCAAGCGGTGCGATTGCACAGAGGGTAATCGGAGTTACAATCATTACAATCAAAAGCGGTTTCAAAAAGCTTTTTGACCACTCCGGTGTGATTCGATCAACAAGTTTCTCCACATATTTTAAAAGCAGTGTTGATAACATTGCCGGAATAATCGAAGACGAATAACTTCCATGTACTACCGGTATCACACCAAACAGATGTGTCGCACTATCACCGGCAAGCAACGTGATCACGTCCGGATAAATCAATACCGAGGCAACCATCACAGAAAGATACGAGTTACAGTTCAGCTTTCTGGATGCCGTGAACGCCACCAGCACCGGCAAGAAATAAAACGGAGCGTCTCCAAGTGCATTCATCAAAATATAGGTGTCACTTGTCGTCTGCATCACATTCAAAAGTGTCGGACCGAAAATGACGAGCAGTACCTTCACAAGACCGCCTGCAATAATCGCTGTGAACAGCGGTGTCATACACCCTGCAATAAAGTCCAGCGCCGCAACAATCGGATTAACTTTTTCTATATGCTCTGCTGCATCGCCTCCGACCGCTGTATCAGAAATACCGGTTACAGCTACTACTTCCTTGTAGACATTTCCAACGGAGTTTCCGATGATCACCTGATACTGTCCCCCCGCAATATTGACTCCCATAACACCCGGAATCTTTTCTACCTCTTTTTTGTTTGGAATACTTTTGTCCTTCAGAACAAATCTTAATCTGGTCATGCAATGTGTCACCGACGTAATATTCGCAGTGCCACCAACTGCTTTTACGACTGCCTCTGCAATCTGTCTGTTTTTCTCTGCCATAATTTTTTCTCCTTATCGTTACTACGTTTTCTAAAATTATCTTCTCGATTCATGTGCACCTGCCCCGAGAAAACAAAAACCTCCCACAACAGAGCCGCTATACGCCATCTCTGCCATGGAAGGTAATGCCCAAATGGTTACAATCCTTCTCTCGTACATATCCTGTTAATATGCAGAATCAGATATAATTTTTCTTCTTTTGAAAGTATAATACCACATTTTCTTTTAAAATATCGTTCCAGCAATTCGACACATACCGCAATCCCCGGAAACTCATCTTTCATGCTCTGATACATGATTCCATTGTCTGAATAAAGCATCTTGTTTCCTGCAATCCGGTCTAGCAGATACATCAGATGCGAGGAATAACGCGCAAAATTAAATGAATCTCTGTCAATCACAATTCCTATCTCATCTTCCACGATACTGATCGTGTCTTCCAGAATCTCCTGATATTGCTTTTTCAACTGATCAGCCACATCCGTCTTAAGCCTTGTATCATATCGGGCATTTACAAAATTCATTGCAATTCCCGAAGCTTCATTCGGATCTAACTGAACATTGAATCTGCGTTCTATCTGCTTCACCGCATATTTTCCAATGCGTGCCTCCGCCGGAAATGTCTGCTCCACCTCATAAATCAATGGCATCTGTACATCGATATTTTTCTGTGCCCTCTGAATACTAAAGTGAATGTGATCGGACATCGTCACGACCAAATTCGGGTTCATCTCATACCCCAGCTCATTTTTTGCAATCTCCACAAGTTTCGCTGTAAAATGAACCACTTTTTCCGGAATATCCTTGAAAAGTTCAATATACTTTGGGTCAATGTCGTAAAATGTCCGTGTGATCAAGTTCAGGTCTTCAACCTCATATGGAGTTTTGGGAAATCCAATACCTTTACCGACAGCAATCAGTTCTTTCCCCTCACCATCGATACAAATGGCAAAATTATTGTTTAATTTCTTAATTACTTGCATCTCTCTCTCCAATAAAAAAACTCCTCAAGACACTAAACACCTCATTTTCACTAAACAGGTACTATTAGTAATGCCTCAAAGAGTAACAATCTAACTTACATGTATATACTAGCAAAATACATTAATTTTGTCCAGCGGCACATTACACAAATATTTCTTGCCATTTTTAGTGGTTTTTACAATAATAT
>PPYF01241934.1_pt1 | contig 42294 bp, 40 predicted proteins | sample 1559871 | NCBI WGS metagenome assembly PPYF01 (sample SAMN08240021, study PRJNA423297) | Human gut metagenome, whole genome shotgun sequencing project.
TTTTGGAGCGGGAAACGAGACTCGAACTCGCGACCCCGACCTTGGCAAGGTCGTGCTCTACCAACTGAGCTATTCCCGCGTACTACTTAATTTTGCTTTCGTAATTTTCGCATTTCTGCGTCGTTACGGGAGGCGCATTATACGAGAAATCTTTCCCTCTGCAACCCCCCAAAAAAGTTTTTTTTGCGTTTTTATCTCAAGTGCTGAAATTATCAGCAAGACGTTCAATTTAGCGTCAAAATCACGCCGCCGCAAGTGGATTCCGGCGCTTACGTGACCAGGAAAAATTTTACAGCTTGATAAAATGCTCGCGGTAGTAAGCCAGCTCCGCCACCGATTCACGGATATCATCCATCGCCTGATGCGTCCCCTGCTTGGTAAAACCATCCAGAATTTCCGGCTTCCAGCGGCGCGCCAGCTCTTTCAGGGTGCTGACATCGAGATAACGGTAGTGGAAGTAGGCTTCCAGCTCCGGCATGTATTTAAACAGGAAACGACGGTCCTGACCGATGCTGTTACCGCAAATCGGCGATTTTCCCGCAGGCACCCACTGTTTTAAAAATTCGAGCGTTGCCAGTTCAGCTTCCCGATCGCCCATCGTGCTCGCTTTCACGCGCTCTACCAGCCCGCTGGCGGTATGGGTGCGCACGTTCCAGTCATCCATCAGCGCCAGCTGTTCATCAGACTGGTGTACTGCAATGGTCGGCCCTTCTGCCAGAATATTCAGGTTGGCATCGGTCACCAGCGTGGCAATCTCAATAATGCGATCGCGCTCGGGATCCAGACCGGTCATCTCAAGATCGATCCAAATCAGGTTGTTTTCATTGGCACTCATGCTATTTTCCACCCATTCACAGTGACTATATTGATCCACAATTGCGTGTATCATAGATGTTTTGCCCATCAGGGGCGACCAGGAGTCTGTACGATTGAGTAAAAATAAACTCTCCAAAGGCCAGCAGCGCCGCGTGAACGCCAATCACCAGCGTCGTCTTAAAACGTCTAAGGAGAAGCCCGACTACGACGACAATCTGTTTGGCGAGCCTGATGAAGGTATCGTCATCAGCCGCTTTGGTATGCACGCTGATGTGGAATCCGCCGATGGCGACGTTCACCGCTGCAATATTCGCCGTACCATCCGTTCGCTGGTAACCGGCGACCGCGTAGTCTGGCGTCCGGGTAAACCGGCGGCGGAAGGCGTAAATGTCAAAGGGATCGTGGAAGCGGTGCATGAGCGTACCTCGGTGTTGACGCGTCCGGATTTCTACGACGGCGTAAAACCTATTGCCGCCAACATCGACCAGATTGTCATTGTCTCCGCCATTTTGCCGGAGCTGTCGCTCAATATTATCGACCGTTACCTGGTGGCCTGCGAAACCTTGCAGATTGAGCCGATTATTGTGCTCAACAAGATAGACCTGCTGGACGACGAAGGCATGGCGTTCGTCAACGAGCAGATGGATATCTACCGCAATATCGGTTATCGCGTATTGATGGTTTCCAGCCATACTCAGGATGGGCTAAAACCGCTGGAAGAGGCGTTGACCGGGCGCATCAGCATTTTTGCCGGGCAGTCTGGCGTCGGCAAATCCAGCCTGCTGAATGCGTTGCTGGGGCTGCAAAAAGAGATCCTGACCAACGATATCTCTGACAACTCGGGGCTCGGTCAGCACACCACGACCGCCGCTCGGCTGTATCACTTCCCGCACGGCGGTGATGTGATTGACTCCCCAGGAGTGCGTGAGTTCGGCCTCTGGCACCTGGAGCCGGAACAAATCACTCAGGGCTTTGTCGAATTCCATGACTATTTAGGTCTGTGTAAATATCGCGATTGCAAACACGATACCGATCCGGGCTGCGCTATCCGGGAAGCGGTTGAGGAAGGGAAAATCGCGGAAACCCGTTTCGAAAACTATCACCGTATTCTGGAAAGCATGGCGCAGGTAAAAACGCGTAAAAACTTTTCTGATACGGATGACTGACAATTAAGCTAACCGTCGTTAGAATCGTCCCCTTTTTTTCAGGATCCGGCATGTAGGCCGGATCAGGAACGACAAAACAATGGCCTGGAGGCTACCTTGTTAAATTCATTTAAACTTTCGCTACAGTACATTCTGCCGAAACTATGGCTTACTCGCCTGGCGGGTTGGGGCGCAAGCAAGCGGGCAGGATGGCTGACAAAACTGGTTATCGATCTGTTCGTTAAATACTACAAGGTCGACATGAAAGAGGCGCAAAAGCCGGACACCGCCAGCTACCGCACCTTTAACGAATTCTTTGTCCGTCCGCTGCGTGACGAAGTACGCCCAATCGATACCGATCCGAATGTACTGGTCATGCCTGCCGATGGCGTTATCAGCCAGTTGGGTAAAATCGAAGAAGATAAAATCCTGCAAGCCAAAGGCCACAACTACAGCCTCGAAGCCCTGCTGGCAGGCAACTATCTGATGGCGGACCTGTTCCGCAACGGTACGTTTGTGACCACTTACCTCTCCCCGCGTGACTACCACCGCGTACACATGCCGTGCAACGGTATTCTGCGTGAGATGATCTACGTGCCGGGCGATCTCTTCTCCGTTAACTATCTCACGGCTCAGAACGTGCCGAATCTGTTTGCCCGTAACGAACGCGTGATTTGCCTTTTCGATACCGAATTTGGCCCAATGGCGCAGATTCTGGTCGGAGCGACGATTGTTGGCAGCATTGAGACGGTCTGGGCGGGCACCATTACGCCGCCGCGCGAAGGTATCATCAAGCGCTGGACCTGGCCTGCCGGGGAAAACGACGGTTCTGTGGCACTGCTGAAAGGCCAGGAAATGGGTCGCTTTAAACTCGGTTCCACCGTTATCAACCTGTTTGCACCGGGTAAAGTGAATCTGGTTGAGCAACTGGAAAGCCTGTCTGTCACGAAAATTGGCCAGCCGCTGGCAGTATCTACCGAAACCTTTGTTACGCCAGACGCTGAACCTGCCCCGCTTCCTGCTGAAGAGATCGAAGCAGAACACGACGCCAGCCCATTGGTTGACGACAAAAAAGACCAGGTCTAATCCATCAAAGGAAACGCTGACGTGCGCCTGATTATCACTTTTCTGATGGCCTGGTGCCTCAGTTGGGGGGCGTACGCCGCGACGGCCCCCGATAGCAAACAAATCACTCAGGAACTGGAGCAGGCAAAAGCGGCGAAACCCGCACAGCCGGAAGTCGTAGAGGCGCTCCAGTCTGCCTTAAATGCGCTTGAGGAACGAAAAGGTTCCCTTGAGCGCATCAAACAATATCAGCAAGTTATCGATAATTATCCGAAACTCTCCGCTACTCTGCGCGCACAATTAAACAACATGCGTGACGAGCCGCGCAGCGTGTCGCCGGGAATGTCTACCGACGCGCTGAATCAGGAAATTCTCCAGGTCAGCAGCCAGTTGCTGGATAAAAGCCGTCAGGCCCAGCAAGAGCAGGAGCGCGCCCGCGAGATTGCCGATTCGCTGAATCAACTGCCGCAACAGCAAACCGACGCCCGCCGTCAGTTAAATGAGATCGAGCGCCGCCTGGGAACGCTTACCGGCAATACTCCGCTCAATCAGGCACAAAATTTCGCGTTGCAGTCTGACTCTGCACGTCTTAAGGCGCTCGTTGATGAACTGGAGCTGGCGCAGCTGTCTGCCAATAACCGCCAGGAATTAGCGCGCTTACGCTCAGAGCTGGCGGAAAAAGAGAGCCAGCAACTGGATGCGTATTTGCAGGCCTTGCGTAATCAATTAAACAGCCAACGTCAGCTTGAGGCGGAGCGGGCGCTGGAAAGTACCGAATTGCTGGCAGAAAACAGCGCCGATTTGCCGAAAGATATCGTCGCGCAATTCAAAATTAACCGCGAACTATCGGCGGCTTTGAATCAACAGGCGCAGCGGATGGATCTCGTTGCCTCGCAACAGCGTCAGGCTGCCAGCCAGACGTTACAGGTCCGGCAGGCGTTGAATACGCTGCGTGAACAGTCGCAATGGCTGGGATCGTCCAATCTGCTCGGCGAAGCGCTGCGGGCGCAGGTGGCACGGCTGCCGGAAATGCCGAAACCACAACAGCTTGATACCGAAATGGCGCAGTTGCGTGTGCAACGGTTACGTTATGAGGATCTGCTTAATAAACAGCCGCTGCTACGGCAAATTCATCAGGCCGACGGTCAGCCGCTGACTGCCGAGCAAAACCGTATTCTGGAAGCACAACTGCGCACTCAGCGTGAGTTGCTGAACTCATTGTTGCAGGGTGGCGACACGCTACTATTGGAACTGACCAAGCTGAAAGTCTCCAACGGGCAACTGGAGGATGCGCTGAAAGAGGTGAACGAAGCAACGCACCGCTATCTGTTCTGGACCTCTGACGTGCGCCCGATGACCATCGCCTGGCCGCTGGAAATCGCCCAGGATCTGCGTCGTCTCATTTCGCTGGACACCTTCAGTCAGTTGGGCAAAGCCAGTGTGATGATGCTGACCAGCAAAGAGACAATTTTGCCGCTGTTTGGCGCGTTGATTCTGGTCGGTTGCAGTATTTACTCGCGCCGCTATTTCACCCGTTTTCTTGAACGTTCGGCGGCGAAAGTTGGCAAAGTGACTCAGGATCACTTCTGGCTGACGTTGCGCACTCTTTTCTGGTCGATTCTCGTCGCGTCACCGTTACCGGTGCTGTGGATGACGCTGGGTTACGGCTTGCGCGAGGCGTGGCCTTATCCGCTGGCGGTCGCGATTGGCGATGGTGTAACGGCCACCGTGCCGCTGCTGTGGGTAGTGATGATTTGCGCCACCTTTGCCCGCCCGAACGGCTTGTTTATCGCTCATTTTGGCTGGCCGCGCGAACGTGTTTCCCGTGGGATGCGCTACTACCTGATGAGCATCGGGCTTATTGTGCCGCTGATTATGGCGCTGATGATGTTCGATAACCTCGACGACCGTGAATTCTCCGGTTCGCTGGGACGGCTTTGCTTTATCCTCATTTGCGGTGCGCTGGCGGTGGTCACCCTCAGCCTGAAAAAGGCCGGGATCCCACTGTATCTCAACAAAGAGGGCAGCGGCGACAACATTACCAACCATATGCTGTGGAACATGATGATTGGCGCGCCGTTGGTTGCCATTCTGGCGTCGGCTGTGGGTTATCTGGCAACGGCACAGGCGCTGTTAGCGAGGCTTGAAACCTCGGTTGCCATCTGGTTCCTGCTACTGGTGGTTTATCACGTTATCCGCCGCTGGATGCTGATCCAGCGTCGCAGGCTGGCGTTTGACCGGGCGAAGCATCGCCGGGCAGAGATGTTAGCGCAACGCGCGCGTGGCGAAGAGGAAGCGCATCATCACAGTAGCCCGGAAGGGGCAATTGAAGTCGATGAAAGCGAAGTCGATCTCGATGCCATCAGTGCGCAATCCTTGCGGCTGGTGCGCTCAATTTTGATGTTGATCGCCCTGCTTTCGGTCATTGTGCTGTGGTCAGAAATCCATTCCGCTTTCGGCTTCCTCGAAAATATTTCTCTGTGGGATGTCACTTCCACTGTACAGGGCGTAGAAAGCCTGGAGCCGATTACCCTCGGTGCAGTGCTAATTGCCATTCTGGTATTTATCATCACCACGCAGCTGGTGCGCAACCTACCCGCGCTGCTGGAACTGGCGATTTTGCAGCACCTGGATTTAACGCCGGGTACGGGTTACGCCATCACCACCATCACCAAATATCTGCTGATGCTGATTGGCGGGCTGGTCGGCTTCTCAATGATTGGTATTGAGTGGTCGAAATTGCAGTGGCTGGTTGCCGCGCTCGGTGTTGGTCTCGGTTTTGGTTTGCAGGAAATTTTCGCCAACTTTATCTCTGGTCTGATTATCCTGTTCGAAAAACCGATTCGCATTGGCGATACGGTGACAATTCGCGATCTCACCGGTAGCGTGACGAAAATTAACACCCGCGCCACCACCATCAGCGACTGGGACCGTAAAGAGATAATCGTGCCGAACAAGGCGTTTATTACCGAGCAGTTTATCAACTGGTCGCTCTCTGACTCGGTCACGCGCGTGGTGTTGACGATACCGGCCCCTGCCGATGCCAATAGCGAAGAAGTGACGGAAATCCTGCTCACCGCAGCGCGTCGCTGCTCGCTGGTGATCGACAACCCGGCACCGGAAGTCTTCCTGGTGGATCTGCAACAGGGGATTCAGATTTTCGAGCTGCGTATTTACGCCGCTGAGATGGGTCACCGTATGCCGCTACGCCATGAGATCCACCAGCTGATTCTGGCTGGCTTCCATGCCCACGGTATCGATATGCCATTCCCGCCCTTCCAGATGCGTCTGGAAAGCCTCAACGGTAAACAAACGGGGAGAACGCTGACGTCTGCGGGCAAAGGTCGTCAAGCGGGCAGTTTGTAAGTTTGTGTGCCGGATGAACCAATCCGGCTCACAAACAAAACTGATAGCGCAGAAAAAACTGCCACAGCCAGTAGCCGAAAATAGCCAGCGCGGTGGCGTACATAAACCAGCCGCGTTTTTTTCGCCACAAAGCGAACCAGAGAAAAGGGAAAAAGAGCGGTAACGTCATTATCACACCAACATCACGGGTATCGTCTTCTTCGAGATACATCAACACATCGCAGACGTTGTTAATCCCGCGTCCATCAATCATCCACTCTTTGTCCAGCGCGGAAGTGATGGTTATCCAGAGGAACGCCACAATAAACCAGATGCAGCATAAGACAAACATGCGCGCACTCATAAGGTAACCGGTCGCTTAATTTCGCTATAGCGCATACGAAACAAATCGCCGTATCCCACTAATTCCCCGCGAAAAACCAGACATCGGATAAGATAAGCGCAATAAATATCCGGCAGGTTTCCCCACCGTTTACCATCGCGATCTTTGAGGGTGTTAATGGTGCTACCCACCACCATCGCCACTTTACGGGTGTGGCAGGCATCGACAAAAGAGAGAATCGTCTGCTCTATTTCCGCTACATCCCCGGCAGAAAATTGCAGCGCCCTGATTTCATCTTCGGTTATTGCCGGGTCCCGGCTGGTGTCATCCATAACATTTCCTGTCTTTACGCCCTATCGTCAGGTAGACGATAGGGCATCGGGTTATTCCACCGCCCACTGCGGATTTTTTGCCACTCTGCTGCAATAGTTCTGGTAAATCGCCATCGCTAACAGCGAGAAGAAGACAGGGCCGCCAATCATCCACAATGTGCTGTCCCAGTCTCCAGCTTCAACCACAGGTTGAATGATGGTGAAGACGTTCGCAAATGTCACCACCAGTACGACAACCACCGTCGCGATCATTGCCGACATACGCGTTTTGAAAATCACAAATGGTCTGTCGAGATCCTGACGTGCTTTAAAGAATGGGAAAGCCAGCGCGAGGAACAGGTAAGGAAGCGTCATAGACACGTTCGCCATCAGCGTCAGCTTGTTAAAGAACGCCGATGCGGTACCGCCACCAAACGAAACCAGCAGAATGAAGATAGTAACCAACCCGCACTGCATCCACATGGCGATAGACGGCATCCCCATCGCATTCAGGCGCGTCATCGGTTCCGGCCACAATGCTTTCGGCGTCCCCTGGATGATGGCTTTCAACGGTGAATAGCAAAGCGTAAAGAACGCACCGGTATAGGCGAGGAACATCGAAAGTCCAGTAATACGCGCAAACCATACGCCCAGCGACAATGACGCTTCAGGTGACAAATGCAGTGCATTACCCAGCGTCATCCCAAGGCTCTTCATCAGCACATAGGTAATATTGCCGAGGTTAACGGAACCATTACTTAATACCTGCTGCCAGTTTGTGCTGACGCCCCATAAAAATATTGCCAGCGAATAACCGATTGAAATAACAATAGCGGCAAAAACAATACCTTTGGCAAAGTTCTTTTCTGGATTTTCCGTTTTATCGACCAGACCACCAACCGCTTCAATTCCGCCATAGGCAAAAATGGCAAATACCACAAACGATAGCATTGCCAGACCGGACTGATAACCCGGGTTCGGTGATGCAAGGAAATTAATATCCTGCGCGAAATGCCCACCATTTAATAACAAAATAGTAATGCTTACTAACAGCAATACTAAATTCAGACACATTACTGCAATACCGCCCACCGCAGTAATGCGGGCAATTTTATTAATCCCCTTAGAAGCAACGACGGTGACCAGAATCATCCATGCCACTGCCAGCAGACCAACCACCTGCGTAGGCTCCAGTCCGGCAATACGCCAGTGCTGGGTCATGTCGCTACCATAGAGGAATGTTGAGAACGGTACCCAAACTTTCGCGGAGGTACTCACCATCCAGATGATATAAGAGGAAAACCACATAAACGTACCAATGAAGGCAAAACGTGGTCCGACACTATTATTCATCCAGGAATAGATACCACCTTCTTCTTTGCGATAAGCAGCTCCCATTTCAGCCATCATTAAGGCGAATGGAATAAAGAATAACAATGCAGAAAATATATAAAAGGGAATCGCACTATAACCCATTAAGTAATAAGCCGATGGGCTATTGGCAAAACCAAATACGGAAGTAAAGATCATCAATATGAGTCCTATCAGACTCATTTTTTTTATCGTGTGAGGCATGAAACCATCCTTCATTTCAGCGCGTGTATAACACGTGCCCACTGAACTGCACTGCGCAACATTGAGCAGGCAGCGTAAAAACCAATACAGAATTGATACCTGGATGATATCAAATATCCAGTCTTAAATTGTGGCCTTTAGCGGAAAAATGAAAACATATGCTACAGAATGGCGCTTATTACGCCATTCTTCGCTGTTAATTCAGTAATTTTTCAGAATTATGCCCGGTCAACGCTAAAGGCGATGACTTCAGCCAGTGTCTCCGCGCCCAGCGCCAACATCACCAGACGATCAACACCTAATGCCACGCCGGAACAGTCAGGCATACCGACTTTCAAGGCGTCAATCAGATTCTGGTCAATGGGGTGCTGCGGCAAACCGCGCGCCGCGCGCTTACGGTTATCTTGTTCAAAGCGTTGTTGCTGCTCACGGGCATCCGTCAATTCATGGAAACCATTCGCCAGCTCAATACCTTTATAATAAACCTCAAAGCGTTCAGCGACCCGATGATCTTCGGTACTGATTTGCGCCAGTGATGCCTGGCTGGCTGGAAAGTGGTACACAAAGGTCGGTTTTTCTTTACCAATATTTGGCTCTACGCCAAAGGTAAACAGCAATTGTAGCAACGTGTCGCGGTCTTCTTCGGTATCAGCAACATTGCTCAAATCCAGTTTCGCTGCCACTTCCCGCAGTTGCGTTTTGTCGGCAGAGAGTGGGTCAATTTCCAGATAACGCAAGAAAGCTTGTTGATAAGAAAGGCTTTCTGCTGCAGGGCAGTCCAGCACCTGTTGTAAGAGATCGTCCACCTCGTTCATCAACCGGTACATATCATAGTGCGGTCGATACCACTCCAGCATAGTGAACTCAGGGTTGTGATAACGCCCCATCTCTTCATTACGGAAACTGCGGCACAGCTGGAATACCGGCCCACAACCGGCAACCAGCAGGCGTTTCATATGGTATTCCGGGCTGGTCATTAACCAGAGATTCATCCCCTGCGAATGCCCGGGGCCAACGAAACGTGTCTCAAACGGGACCAAATGAATATCGGTTACCGTCGCCTGGCTCATACAAGGCGTCTCCACCTCCAGCACTCCACGATCGGCAAAGAAACGACGGATCTCCGCCATAATCGCCGCGCGTTTTAATAAGTTAGGAATGGATGCGCTCGGCTGCCAGGATGCCGTTTCGCTCATAGTTAAATCTCCAGTTTTTGACAAGGGCACGAAGTCTACTCGCAACGCGACGGCGAGACAAATTTTACGCAGGAATCAAACAACGGTGGGCAGTGACTAAAAAAAGCACGATCTGATGGTTTAGTAATTAAATTAATCATCTTCAGTGATAATTTAGCCCTCTTGCGCACTAAAAAAATCGATCTCGTCAAATTTCAGACTTATCCATCAGACTATACTGTTGTACCTATAAAGGAGCAGTGGAATAGCGTTCGCAGACCGTAACTTTCAGGCACTTACCCTGAAGTACGGGGCTGTGGGATAAAAACAATCTGGAGGAATGTCGTGCAAACCTTTCAAGCCGATCTTGCCATTGTAGGCGCCGGTGGCGCGGGATTACGTGCTGCAATTGCTGCCGCGCAGGCAAATCCAAATGCAAAAATCGCACTAATCTCAAAAGTATACCCGATGCGTAGCCATACCGTTGCTGCAGAAGGGGGCTCCGCCGCTGTCGCGCAGGATCATGACAGCTTCGAATATCACTTTCACGATACAGTAGCGGGTGGCGACTGGTTGTGTGAGCAGGATGTCGTGGATTATTTCGTCCACCACTGCCCAACCGAAATGACCCAACTGGAACTGTGGGGGTGCCCATGGAGCCGTCGCCCGGATGGTAGCGTCAACGTACGTCGCTTCGGCGGCATGAAAATCGAGCGTACCTGGTTCGCCGCCGATAAGACCGGCTTCCATATGCTGCACACGCTGTTCCAGACCTCTCTGCAATTCCCGCAGATCCAGCGTTTTGACGAACATTTCGTGCTGGATATTCTGGTTGATGATGGTCATGTTCGCGGCCTGGTAGCAATGAACATGATGGAAGGCACGCTGGTGCAGATCCGTGCTAACGCGGTCGTTATGGCTACCGGCGGTGCGGGTCGCGTTTATCGTTACAACACCAACGGCGGCATCGTTACCGGTGACGGTATGGGTATGGCGCTAAGCCACGGCGTTCCGCTGCGTGACATGGAATTCGTTCAGTATCACCCAACCGGTCTGCCAGGTTCCGGTATCCTGATGACCGAAGGCTGCCGTGGTGAAGGCGGTATTCTGGTCAACAAAAATGGCTACCGTTATCTGCAAGATTACGGCATGGGCCCGGAAACTCCGCTGGGCGAGCCGAAAAACAAATATATGGAACTGGGTCCACGCGACAAAGTTTCTCAGGCCTTTTGGCACGAATGGCGTAAAGGCAACACCATCTCCACGCCGCGTGGTGATGTGGTTTATCTCGACCTGCGTCACCTCGGCGAGAAAAAACTGCATGAACGTCTGCCGTTCATCTGCGAACTGGCGAAAGCGTACGTTGGCGTCGATCCGGTTAAAGAACCGATTCCGGTACGTCCGACCGCACACTACACCATGGGCGGTATCGAAACCGATCAGAACTGTGAAACCCGCATTAAAGGTCTGTTCGCCGTGGGTGAATGTTCCTCTGTTGGTCTGCACGGTGCAAACCGTCTGGGCTCCAACTCCCTGGCGGAACTGGTGGTCTTCGGCCGTCTGGCCGGTGAACAAGCGACAGAGCGTGCAGCAACTGCCGGTAATGGCAACGAAGCGGCAATTGAAGCGCAGGCAGCTGGCGTTGAACAACGTCTGAAAGATCTGGTTAACCAGGATGGCGGCGAAAACTGGGCGAAGATCCGCGACGAAATGGGCCTGGCAATGGAAGAAGGTTGCGGTATCTACCGTACGCCGGAACTGATGCAGAAAACCATCGACAAGCTGGCAGAGCTGCAGGAACGCTTCAAGCGCGTGCGCATCACCGACACTTCCAGCGTGTTCAACACCGACCTGCTCTACACCATTGAACTGGGCCACGGTCTGAACGTTGCTGAATGTATGGCGCACTCCGCAATGGCACGTAAAGAGTCCCGCGGCGCACACCAGCGTCTGGACGAAGGTTGCACCGAGCGTGACGACGTCAACTTCCTCAAACACACCCTCGCCTTCCGCGATGCTGATGGCACGACTCGCCTGGAGTACAGCGACGTGAAGATTACTACGCTGCCGCCAGCTAAACGCGTTTACGGTGGCGAAGCGGATGCAGCCGATAAGGCGGAAGCAGCCAATAAGAAGGAGAAGGCGAATGGCTGAGATGAAAAACCTGAAAATTGAGGTGGTGCGCTATAACCCGGAAGTCGATACCGCACCGCATAGCGCATTCTATGAAGTGCCTTATGACGCAACTACCTCATTACTGGATGCGCTGGGCTACATCAAAGACAACCTGGCACCGGACCTGAGCTACCGCTGGTCCTGCCGTATGGCGATTTGTGGTTCCTGCGGCATGATGGTTAACAACGTGCCAAAACTGGCATGTAAAACCTTCCTGCGTGATTACACCGACGGTATGAAGGTTGAAGCGTTAGCTAACTTCCCGATTGAACGCGATCTGGTGGTCGATATGACCCACTTCATCGAAAGTCTGGAAGCGATCAAACCGTACATCATCGGCAACTCCCGCACCGCGGATCAGGGTACTAACATCCAGACCCCGGCGCAGATGGCGAAGTATCACCAGTTCTCCGGTTGCATCAACTGTGGTCTGTGCTACGCCGCGTGCCCGCAGTTTGGCCTGAACCCAGAGTTCATCGGTCCGGCTGCCATTACGCTGGCGCATCGTTATAACGAAGATAGCCGCGACCACGGTAAGAAGGAGCGTATGGCGCAGTTGAACAGCCAGAACGGCGTATGGAGCTGTACTTTCGTGGGCTATTGCTCCGAAGTCTGCCCGAAACACGTCGATCCGGCTGCGGCCATTCAGCAGGGCAAAGTAGAAAGTTCGAAAGACTTTCTTATCGCGACCCTGAAACCACGCTAAGGAGTGCAACATGACGACTAAACGTAAACCGTATGTACGGCCAATGACGTCCACCTGGTGGAAAAAATTGCCGTTTTATCGCTTTTACATGCTGCGCGAAGGCACGGCGGTTCCGGCTGTGTGGTTCAGCATTGAACTGATTTTCGGGCTGTTTGCCCTGAAAAATGGCCCGGAAGCCTGGGCGGGATTCGTCGACTTTTTACAAAACCCGGTTATTGTGATCATTAACCTGATCACTCTGGCGGCAGCTCTGCTGCACACCAAAACCTGGTTTGAACTGGCACCGAAAGCGGCCAATATCATTGTAAAAGACGAAAAAATGGGTCCAGAGCCAATTATCAAAAGTCTCTGGGCGGTAACTGTGGTTGCCACCATCGTAATCCTGTTTGTTGCCCTGTACTGGTAAGGAGCCTGAGATGATCAATCCAAATCCAAAGCGTTCTGACGAACCGGTATTCTGGGGCCTCTTCGGGGCCGGTGGTATGTGGAGCGCAATTATTGCGCCGGTGATGATCCTGCTGGTGGGTATTCTGCTGCCGCTGGGGCTGTTTCCGGGTGATGCACTGAGCTACGAGCGCGTTCTGGCGTTCGCGCAGAGCTTCATTGGTCGCGTATTCCTGTTCCTGATGATCGTTCTGCCGCTGTGGTGTGGTTTACACCGTATGCACCACGCGATGCACGATCTGAAAATCCACGTACCTGCGGGCAAATGGGTTTTCTACGGTCTGGCTGCTATCCTGACAGTTGTCACGCTGATTGGTGTCGTTACAATCTAACGCATCGCCAATGTAAATCCGGCCCGCCTATGGCGGGCCGTTTTGTATGGAAACCAGACCCTATGTTCAAAACGACGCTCTGCGCCTTATTAATTACCGCCTCTTGCTCCACATTTGCTGCCCCCCAAAAAATCAACGATATTGTGCATCGCACAATTACCCCGCTTATAGAGCAACAAAAGATCCCCGGTATGGCGGTGGCGGTAATTTATCAGGGTAAACCTTATTACTTTACCTGGGGCTATGCGGACATCGCCAAAAAGCAGCCCGTCACACAGCAAACGTTGTTTGAGTTAGGTTCGGTCAGCAAAACATTTACGGGCGTGCTTGGTGGCGACGCTATTGCTCGAGGGGAAATCAAGTTAAGCGATCCCGCAACAAAATACTGGCCTGAACTTACCGCTAAACAGTGGAACGGGATCACACTATTACATCTCGCAACCTACACCGCTGGCGGCCTGCCATTGCAGGTGCCGGATGAGGTGAAATCCTCAAGCGACTTGCTGCGCTTCTATCAAAACTGGCAGCCTGCATGGGCTCCAGGAACACAACGTCTGTATGCCAACTCCAGTATCGGTTTGTTCGGCGCACTGGCTGTGAAGCCGTCTGGTTTGAGTTTTGAGCAGGCGATGCAAACACGTGTCTTCCAGCCACTCAAACTCAACCATACGTGGATTAATGTACCGCCCGCAGAAGAAAAGAATTACGCCTGGGGATATCGCGAAGGCAAGGCAGTTCATGTTTCGCCAGGGGCGTTAGATGCTGAAACTTATGGTGTGAAGTCGACCATTGAAGATATGGCCTGCTGGGTACGAAGCAATATGAATCCCCGTGATATCAACGACAAAACACTTCAGCAAGGGATACAACTGGCACAATCTCGCTACTGGCAAACCGGCGATATGTATCAGGGCCTGGGCTGGGAAATGCTGGACTGGCCGGTAAATCCTGACAGCATCATTAACGGCAGTGGCAATAAAATTGCACTGGCAGCACGCCCCGTAAAAGCGATTACGCCCCCAACTCCTGCAGTACGCGCATCATGGGTACATAAAACAGGGGCAACCGGCGGATTTGGTAGCTATGTCGCGTTTATTCCAGAAAAAGAGCTGGGTATAGTGATGCTGGCTAACAAAAACTATCCCAATCCAGCGAGAGTCACCGCCGCCTGGCAGATTCTCAACGCTCTACAGTAAAATTTCATCGGGTCCGAATTTTCGGACCTTTTCTGCGCTTTTCCTTGCTGTCATCTACACTTAGAAAAAAACCAGTAAGGAAACATTTATGCGCCTGCTCCCTCTCGTTGCCGCAGCGACAGCTGCATTTCTGGTCGTTGCCTGCAGTTCTCCTACGCCGCCGCGTGGCGTGACAGTAGTGAATAATTTCGACGCTAAACGCTATCTCGGTACCTGGTATGAGATTGCCCGTTTTGATCACCGTTTTGAACGTGGACTGGAAAAAGTCACCGCAACATACAGTCTGCGTGATGACGGCGGCCTGAATGTCATCAATAAAGGCTATAACCCTGACAGAGAAATGTGGCAGCAGAGTGAAGGGAAAGCGTACTTTACCGGCGCACCAACACGCGCTGCGCTGAAAGTGTCATTCTTTGGTCCTTTCTATGGCGGTTATAACGTCATTGCACTTGATCGGGAATACCGCCATGCGCTGGTTTGCGGCCCGGACCGCGACTACCTGTGGATACTCTCCCGCACGCCAACCATTTCTGACGAAGTGAAACAGGAGATGCTGGCAGTCGCGACCCGGGAAGGGTTTGATGTCAGTAAGTTTATTTGGGTACAGCAGCCCGGTAGTTAGTGAGTGCTGAGTTTCAGACCAATAATCCCCAATACGATTAACGCCAGACTCGCCAGGCGCATCGGGTTAGCGGACTCACCGAGCAGTACAATGCCGGTGATAGCCGCGCCGACTGCGCCAATACCCGTCCACACGGCATAAGCCGTCCCTACTGGTAACGATTTCATCGCCCAGGCAAGTAGCGCCATACTGACAATCATCGCCGTCACGGTAATAACACTCGGCGTCAAACGACTAAAGCCGTGGGTATATTTCAGGCCAACGGCCCATACCACTTCCAGCAGACCAGCAATAACTAAGATAATCCAGGACATATCAGGCTCCGGAGAATTGGGGCCGTCCCCGGTGAAAAGACGCGTTTGCAGGTCGTCCTGCAAAGCTGATGGTTGAACGGATATTTTGCCAGGTGGCAGGGGAATTTCAACTATTACCTTAGTGACTATCGCAGAAAAAACAAACGGCACGACACAGCTGTCGTACCGTTATTGCTTATTGCTATTGCTGCGCTTTCGTTGCTGCGCCAGAAATCGCGTTACCGCCATCAGAAATGTCTTCACCAACGCCACGCGTGGTGTTGCAGGCAGTTAATACTGTTGAAAGCACCAGAACAGAAAAGATCGCTGCAATTGTCTTCTTCACCATAACGTCTTCCTTTTAGGTAATGTTATTTATGTTTGCCTATAGCAAATTAATAATAGACAACATCGCCAAAAATGACGGAAATCTGATGATTTTTCGGAAGAGAAGAAAAATTAGCTGGCAGCGCGAGAGATGGAGTTGCCGAGATGTTTGATGTCTTCGCCGAAACCGCGAGCGGTGTTACAGCCCGTGAGCAGCGTGCTGGCAAGCAAAACAAGAACGATAAGGCGTTTCATCATCTCTGACCTGAATAAGTGATGGTGCAGCCTGCAGGCCGCACCACAACCGCATTACTTCACGCGAGAGACGTATTCACCAGAGCGGGTATCCACTTTGATGACTTCGCCGATTTGTACGAACAGCGGAACCTTAACCACAGCGCCAGTAGACAGGGTAGCCGGTTTGCCGCCAGTACCTGCGGTATCACCTTTCAGGCCCGGATCGGTATCAACGATTTCCAGTTCAACGAAGTTCGGCGGAGTAACGGAGATCGGCTGACCATTCCACAGAGTTACGATACACTCTGCCTGATCCAGCAGCCATTTAGCGTTATCGCCAATTGCTTTTGCATCAGCAGACAGCTGCTCGAAAGTTTCGTTGTTCATGAAGTGCCAGAACTCACCGTCGTTGTACAGGTAAGTCAGGTTCATATCGACAACATCAGCGCCTTCAGCGGAATCAGTAGATTTGAAGGTTTTTTCTACGCGAGTACCGGTCAGCAGACGACGCAGTTTAACGCGAGCAAATGCCTGGCCTTTACCCGGTTTTACGAATTCACTCGCTTCAACCGCGTAAGGTTCGCCGTCTAACATGATTTTAAGACCAGCACGAAAATCGTTGCTATAGTACGTTGCCATAAGGCCCTCTGAAATTTGTTAATTGGTAGCTAAGCCACAAAATGGCGCATATTGTAACCCTAAATACCCCATCCAGAGAAGATTGGTTAACGCAACTTGCCGATGTTGTGACCGATCCTGATGAACTTCTGCGTCTTTTGAATATAGACGCGGACGAAAAACTGTTGGCCGGACGCAGCGCCAAAAAGCTGTTTGCCCTGCGTGTGCCCCGCTCATTTATCGATCGCATGGAGAAAGGCAATCCGGACGATCCTCTTTTGCGTCAGGTACTTACCTCGCAAGATGAGTTTGTCGTCGCGTCCGGATTCTCCACCGACCCACTGGAAGAACAGCACAGCGTAGTGCCTGGTTTGTTGCATAAATACCACAACCGGGCGCTTTTGCTGGTCAAAGGCGGCTGCGCGGTAAATTGCCGCTATTGCTTCCGTCGCCACTTCCCCTATGCCGAAAATCAGGGCAACAAGCGTAACTGGCAGACTGCACTTGAGTATGTTGCTGCGCATCCGGAACTGGACGAGATGATTTTCTCTGGCGGCGATCCGCTGATGGCGAAAGATCACGAGCTGGACTGGTTGCTCACACAACTGGAAGCCATCCCGCATATCAAACGTCTGCGGATTCACAGCCGTCTGCCGATTGTGATCCCGGCACGCATCACAGATGCGCTGGTTGAACGCTTTTCACATTCTACGCTGCAAATCTTGCTGGTGAATCACATCAACCATGCCAATGAGATAGATGAAACATTCCGTCAGGCGATGGCTAAGTTGCGCCGGGTAGGCGTTACTTTGCTGAACCAGAGCGTTCTGTTACGTGATGTGAACGATAACGCACAAACGCTGGCAAACCTGAGTAATGCGTTGTTCGATGCCGGCGTGATGCCGTATTACCTGCATGTGCTCGATAAAGTACAGGGCGCGGCGCATTTTATGGTGAGTGATGACGAAGCACGGCAGATTATGCGTGAGTTGCTGACATTGGTGTCGGGATATCTGGTGCCGAAACTGGCGCGAGAAATCGGCGGCGAACCCAGCAAAACGCCGCTGGATCTCCAGCTACGCCAGCAGTAACTGATTAAACAGGGAAGTTAAACATTAAAATTGCCTGATGCGCTACGCTTATCAGGCCTACATCGTGCATTGAAATTGAATGGATTTGCATGAACTGTAGGCCGGATAAGGCGTTTACGCCGCATCCGGCAAGAGCAACAAACGCAAGTACAGCAACCTGTCATTAAACTGAGAAATTTAATCTTTGCCCGTTGCATAACCTTTAATTATTCATATGCATTGCTGTTGTTACTTTTTATATAGCTAACACCAATAATTAACCTTTCTTTTCTGTTTATATAGAGTGAGCACGGCTATTTATGTTATTTTAACAACTATTACTACCAAGCCCATTTATCTGGCTTATAAATTAAAATTAATTATTTAATTGAGAAATAGTTAGGGAGAACCTACATGGCCATAAGCATCAAGGGTGTTAATACCGGTGTTATTCGCAAGAGTAATAATTTCATTGCACTGGCGCTGAAAATTAAAGAACCTCGCAATAAAGAATCGTTGTTCTTTATGTCTGTCATGGAACTGCGCGACCTGCTGATTGCGCTGGAAAGTCGTCTGCATCAAAAGCATAAACTGGATGCTGCTGCACGCCTTCAGTATGAGCAAGCTCGCGATAAAGTCATTAAGAAAATGGCAGAAAACATCCCAGAAATTCTGGTTGATGAGCTTAAAAATGCCGATATTAATCGTCGGGTTAACACGCTGGAACTTACCGATAATCAAGGCGAAAATCTTACCTTCGTATTAACGCTACATGACGGTAGCAAATGTGAGTTAGTCGTCAATGAGTTGCAGATTGAAATGCTGGCGCGAGCAATCATTCATGCAATTAATAATGCGGAAATGCGTGAACTGGCATTACGTATTACCTCACTGTTAGATTTCCTGCCGTTATATGACGTTGACTGCCAAGAAAATGGCAATCTGGAATATGACACCTATTCCCAACCGGAATGGAAACATAACCTGTTCGACCATTATCTGGCGGTGCTTTACCGCTTTAAAGATGAAAGTGGCAAAGAACAATTTAGCGGCGCAGTGGTGAAAACGCGTGAAGCAACGCCGGGTAAAGAAATAGAGGCGATCACTCGCCGAATGCTTGATTTCAGCCCACGACTGAAAAAACTCGCGGGTGTGCCATGTCAGGTCTATGTTCGCACCGTAGCGGCGAATAACGCCCAACCGCTAACCCAGGATCAATGCTTACGCGCGCTGCATCACTTACGTGTTCAATCCACCAGCAAAACTGCACCACAGGCGAAATAATCTCATCTTTGCTAATGCGAGGCTGGAGCCATCCAGCCTGAAATGACTGATAACGTGATCGTTGGTCATGCCGGATGCGGCGTAAACGCCTTATCCGGCCTACAAATTCTCAAGCATTCAATCAGTTGCAATGCCTGCTGTAGGCCTGATAAGCGAAGCGCATCAGGCAATAATACGTTTGTCACCCAGCCTCTGGATCACATCAGTTCGGGCACTTATAAACCTGACCGATAATCTGGCTATCCGTCGGGACAAAACTGGACAACATTCCCTGCGACGGGCTGCTGATGCCATAAATCACGTTACCGCCCATTGCAGCCGCCTGGTTGCGCAGATCGTTTGCTGCGCCGCGCATAGAACCGCCCTCTTCTCCGTGTTGCCCGGAAAGCCAGTTGCTTTGCTTACCTGTCGCAGTACCAATCAGCTGGCACTCTGCGCCTGGCTGCTCGTCCACAATGCGTACACTCTGACCGGCAGCACTCAATTCGTTGCTGGAGCTACAACCCGCCATCAGTAGCGCGGCACCGACAATCCCTGCTAAGTATTTTACGTGCATGTTATTCCCCATAATCAATGAGCTGGACGCCACTCGCGTCGTCCGTGTCTGAATCTTATACTAGAAAGATGACCAAAAGAAAAACCCCCAGACATTTCTGCCCGGGGGTTTGTTTATTTCTGCGAGGTGCAGGGCAATTACATCATGCCGCCCATGCCACCCATGCCGCCCATACCGCCAGCAGCGCCTAAGTCAGCTGCATCATTTTTCGGCAGGTCGGTAACCATGCACTCGGTGGTGATCATCAGGCCAGCCACAGAAGCCGCGTACTGCAGAGCAGAACGGGTTACTTTGGTTGGGTCCAGGATACCCATGTCGATCATGTTGCCGTATTCTTCGGTTGCTGCGTTGTAACCGTAGTTGCCGTCGCCGCCTTTAACGGTGTTAGCAACAACAGACGGTTCTTCGCCGCAGTTCAGGACGATCTGACGCAGCGGAGCTTCCATTGCACGCAGTGCAACTTTGATACCCACGTTCTGGTCTTCGTTCTGACCACGCAGGTCAGCCAGTTTAGACGCTACGCGGATCAGCGCAACACCACCACCAGCAACCACGCCTTCTTCTACCGCAGCACGGGTCGCGTGCAGGGCGTCTTCAACGCGTGCTTTTTTCTCTTTCATTTCAACTTCGGTAGCAGCACCTACTTTGATAACTGCAACGCCGCCTGCCAGTTTCGCTACGCGTTCCTGCAGTTTTTCACGGTCGTAGTCAGAAGTTGCTTCTTCAATCTGCTGACGGATCTGAGCAACACGGCCCTGGATTGCAGCTTCTTCACCCACGCCATCGATGATAGTGGTGGTGTCTTTGTTGATCACAACACGTTTAGCCTGACCCAGGTCTTCCAGGGTTGCTTTTTCCAGCTCCATACCGATCTCTTCAGAGATTACGGTACCGCCAGTCAGGGTTGCGATATCCTGCAGCATAGCTTTACGACGATCGCCGAAGCCCGGAGCTTTAACCGCAGCAACTTTCACGATGCCACGCATGGTGTTAACAACCAGAGTTGCCAGCGCTTCGCCTTCAACATCTTCAGCGATGATCAGCAGCGGTTTGCCTGCTTTGGCAACAGCTTCCAGAACCGGCAGCATTTCGCGGATGTTAGAGATTTTCTTGTCAGCCAGCAGGATGAACGGGCTTTCCAGTTCTACTGCGCCAGTTTCCGGCTTGTTGATGAAGTAAGGAGACAGGTAGCCACGGTCGAACTGCATACCTTCAACCACGTCCAGTTCGTCCTGCAGACCGGTACCGTCTTCAACGGTGATAACGCCTTCTTTACCGACTTTGTCCATCGCTTCAGCGATCAGTTTACCTACGGTTTCGTCGGAGTTAGCGGAGATGGTACCAACCTGAGCAATCGCTTTAGAGTCAGAGCACGGTACGGACAGCGCTTTCAGTTCTTCAACTGCAGCGGTAACGGCTTTGTCGATACCACGTTTCAGGTCCATCGGGTTCATGCCCGCAGCAACAGCTTTCAGACCCTCAGTGATGATAGCCTGAGCCAGTACAGTTGCAGTGGTGGTACCGTCGCCTGCAGCGTCGTTCGCTTTAGAGGCAACTTCTTTCACCATCTGCGCACCCATGTTTTCGAACTTGTCTTCCAGTTCGATTTCACGAGCAACGGAAACACCATCTTTGGTGATGGTCGGTGCACCGAAAGATTTATCCAGAACTACGTTACGGCCTTTCGGACCGAGGGTAACTTTCACTGCATCTGCCAGTACGTTTACGCCGCGCAGCATTTTCACACGAGCGTCGTTACCGAATTTTACGTCTTTAGCTGCCATTATCTTTATTCCTTAAATTCGTATGTTCAGTGTCGTGCGAGGATTACGCTTCAACAATTGCCAGAATGTCGCTTTCGGACATGATCAACACTTCTTCATTGTCGATCTTCTCAGATTTCACACCGTAGCCATCGTTGAAAATAACGATGTCGCCAACTTTCACATCCAGCGGCTTCACTTCGCCATTTTCAAGGATACGGCCATTGCCGACAGCCAGCACTTCGCCGCGGGTGGATTTAGCCGCTGCAGAGCCGGTCAGAACGATGCCGCCAGCAGATTTAGTTTCAACTTCTTTACGCTTGACGATCACGCGATCATGCAATGGACGAATATTCATTGATAACTCTCCTTTGAGAAAGTCCGTATCTGTTATGGGTGACGCCGGAGCTTACGTGGTTTCCCGGCTGGTGACCAGAGAAATGGGGATGAGGATTCGCCCCTTCAAGGGGGAAAAAGAAAAAAAATTCTGATCAGCACAAAATCGGGTGAAAACCCTGATTCACCTCACATTTCATCGCAATTTCTTCATCGCCGTCATAAGCGAATCTGATTGTGCTACCATCGAAAATCTACGCAGTTGCCCAAAATTTGGGCGCAATCGGATATCAACCCATGAGTGGACTCAAACAAGAACTGGGGCTGGCCCAGGGCATTGGACTGCTATCGACGTCATTATTAGGCACTGGCGTGTTTGCCGTTCCTGCGTTAGCTGCGCTGGTAGCGGGCAATAACAGCCTGTGGGCGTGGCCCGTTTTGATTATCTTAGTGTTCCCGATTGCGATTGTGTTTGCGATTCTGGGTCGCCACTATCCCAGTGCAGGCGGCGTCGCGCACTTCGTCGGTATGGCGTTTGGTTCGCGGCTTGAGCGAGTCACCGGCTGGCTGTTTTTATCGGTCATTCCCGTGGGTTTGCCTGCCGCGCTACAAATTGCCGCCGGGTTCGGCCAGGCGATGTTTGGCTGGCATAGCTGGCAACTGTTGTTGGCAGAACTCGGTACGCTGGCGTTGGTGTGGTATATCGGTACTCGCGGTGCCAGTTCCAGTGCAAATCTACAAACCGTTATTGCCGGACTTATCGTCGCACTGATTGTCGCTATCTGGTGGGCGGGCGATATCAAACCTGCGAGTATCCCCTTCCCCGCGCCAGGAAATATCGAACTTACCGGGTTATTTGCTGCGTTATCAGTGATGTTCTGGTGTTTTGTCGGTCTGGAAGCATTTGCCCATCTTGCCTCGGAATTTAAAAATCCAGAACGTGATTTTCCTCGTGCTTTGATGATTGGTCTGCTGCTGGCAGGATTAGTCTACTGGGGCTGTACGGTAGTCGTCTTACACTTCGACGCCTATGGTGAACAAATGGCCGCGGCAGCATCGCTTCCAAAAATTGTAGTGCAACTGTTCGGTGTAGGAGCGTTATGGATTGCCTGCGTAATTGGCTATCTGGCCTGCTTTGCCAGTCTCAACATTTATATACAGAGCTTCGCCCGCCTGGTCTGGTCGCAGGCGCAACATAATCCTGACCACTACCTGGCACGCCTCTCTTCTCGCCATATCCCGAATAATGCCCTCAATGCGGTGCTCGGCTGCTGCGTGGTGAGCACTTTGGTGATTCATGCTTTAGAGATCAATCTGGACGCTCTTATTATTTATGCCAATGGCATCTTTATTATGATTTATCTGTTATGCATGCTGGCAGGCTGTAAATTATTGCAAGGACGTTATCGACTACTGGCGGTGGTTGGCGGGCTGTTATGCGTTCTGTTACTGGCAATGGTCGGCTGGAAAAGTCTCTATGCGCTGATCATGCTGGCGGGGTTATGGCTGTTGCTGCCAAAACGAAAAACGCCGGAAAATGGCATAACCACATAATCCGGCGTTTCGACATTAATCCTGGCGATCGTCTTTATGATCAAGGCGGTCGCGCTCATCATCCTTTCGCTGGTACTCACCATCAAAAGTATTACCGCCACCGGTCCCGGCGCTAAAACCGCCGCCTGGCATACGAGAAAAGCGCAAATGCGGCATCAACTTCACTGTCAGATGCTTTTGCACCGGCGGTAATAAAAGCAGAAGACCGAGGAAGTCGGTGAAAAAGCCCGGTAATAAAAGCAGCAAACCGGCAATGATCAGCGAAACACTTTTAATCATCTCCGCCGCTGGGTTTTCACCCGCCGCCATTTTTTGCTGCATCAGCACGAAATTCTTAAAGCCCTGGTTACGTACCAGTGACATCCCGATAACTGACGTGAATATAACCAGCACGAGGGTCAGCAATACCCCCAATACATGGGCAACCTGAATAAAGATTGAAATCTCAATATAGACATAAAGGAAAATGGCAATAAAAGGTAACCAGCGCAAAGGTTTCTCCTGTAATAGCAGCCGGTAAAACCCGGCTACCTGAATGGGTTGCGAATCGCGTTCAGCTTATATTGTGGTCATTAGCAAAATTTCAAGATGTTTGCGCAACTATTTTTGGTAGTAATCCCAAAGCGGTGATCTATTTCACAAATTAATAATTAAGGGGTAAAAACCGACACTTAAAGTGATCCAGATTACGGTAGAAATCCTCAAGCAGCATATGATCTCGGGTATTCGGTCGATGCAGGGGATAATCGTCGGTCGAAAAACATTCGAAACCACATATATTCTGTGTGTTTAAAGCAAATCATTGGCAGCTTGAAAAAGAAGGTTCACATGTCAAACAACATTCGTATCGAAGAAGATCTGTTGGGTACCAGGGAAGTTCCAGCTGATGCCTACTATGGTGTTCACACTCTGAGAGCGATTGAAAACTTCTATATCAGCAACAACAAAATCAGTGATATTCCTGAATTTGTTCGCGGTATGGTAATGGTTAAAAAAGCCGCAGCTATGGCAAACAAAGAGCTGCAAACCATTCCTAAAAGTGTAGCGAATGCCATCATTGCCGCATGTGATGAAGTCCTGAACAACGGAAAATGCATGGATCAGTTCCCGGTAGACGTCTACCAGGGCGGCGCAGGTACTTCCGTAAACATGAACACCAACGAAGTGCTGGCCAATATCGGTCTGGAACTGATGGGTCACCAGAAAGGTGAATATCAGTACCTGAACCCGAACGACCATGTTAACAAATGTCAGTCCACTAACGACGCCTACCCGACCGGTTTCCGTATCGCAGTTTACTCTTCCCTGATTAAGCTGGTAGATGCGATTAACCAACTGCGTGAAGGCTTTGAACGTAAAGCTGTCGAATTCCAGGACATCCTGAAAATGGGTCGTACCCAGCTGCAGGACGCAGTACCGATGACCCTCGGTCAGGAATTCCGCGCTTTCAGCATCCTGCTGAAAGAAGAAGTGAAAAATATCCAACGTACCGCTGAACTGCTGCTGGAAGTTAACCTTGGCGCAACAGCAATCGGTACTGGTCTGAACACGCCGAAAGAGTACTCTCCGCTGGCAGTGAAAAAACTGGCTGAAGTCACTGGCTTCCCATGCGTACCGGCTGAAGACCTGATCGAAGCGACCTCTGACTGCGGCGCTTATGTTATGGTTCACGGCGCGCTGAAACGCCTGGCTGTGAAGATGTCCAAAATCTGTAACGACCTGCGCTTGCTCTCTTCTGGTCCACGTGCCGGCCTGAACGAGATCAACCTGCCGGAACTGCAGGCGGGCTCTTCCATCATGCCAGCTAAAGTAAACCCGGTTGTTCCGGAAGTGGTTAACCAGGTATGCTTCAAAGTCATCGGTAACGACACCACTGTTACCATGGCAGCAGAAGCAGGTCAGCTGCAGTTGAACGTTATGGAGCCGGTCATTGGCCAGGCTATGTTCGAATCCGTTCACATTCTGACCAACGCTTGCTACAACCTGCTGGAAAAATGCATTAACGGCATCACTGCTAACAAAGAAGTGTGCGAAGGTTACGTTTACAACTCTATCGGTATCGTTACTTACCTGAACCCGTTCATCGGTCACCACAACGGTGACATCGTGGGTAAAATCTGTGCCGAAACCGGTAAGAGTGTACGTGAAGTCGTTCTGGAACGCGGTCTGTTGACTGAAGCGGAACTTGACGATATTTTCTCCGTACAGAATCTGATGCACCCGGCTTACAAAGCAAAACGCTATACTGATGAAAGCGAACAGTAATCGTACAGGGTAGTACAAATAAAGAAGGCACGTCAGATGACGTGCCTTTTTTCTTGTGAGTAGTAACTTAAAAACAACAATCTAATATCAACTTGTTAAAAAACAAGGAAGGCTAATATGCTAGTTGTAGAACTCATCATAGTTTTGCTGGCGATCTTCTTGGGCGCCAGATTGGGGGGAATAGGTATTGGTTTTGCAGGCGGATTGGGGGTGCTGGTTCTTGCCGCTATTGGCGTTAAACCCGGTAACATCCCGTTCGATGTCATTTCCATTATCATGGCGGTTATCGCCGCTATTTCTGCCATGCAGGTTGCTGGCGGTCTGGACTATCTGGTTCATCAGACAGAAAAGCTGCTGCGCCGTAACCCGAAATACATCACGATCCTCGCACCTATCGTGACCTATTTCCTGACAATCTTTGCTGGTACTGGCAACATCTCTCTGGCGACACTGCCAGTTATCGCTGAAGTTGCGAAGGAACAAGGCGTTAAACCTTGCCGTCCGCTGTCTACTGCAGTGGTATCCGCGCAGATTGCGATCACCGCATCGCCAATCTCAGCGGCAGTGGTTTACATGTCTTCCGTGATGGAAGGTCATGGCATCAGCTACCTCCATCTGCTCTCCGTGGTCATCCCGTCCACCCTGCTGGCGGTTCTGGTGATGTCCTTTCTGGTCACTATGCTGTTCAACTCCAAACTCTCTGACGATCCGATTTATCGCAAGCGTCTGGAAGAGGGCCTGGTTGAACTGCGCGGTGAAAAGCAGATTGAAATCAAATCCGGTGCAAAAACGTCCGTTTGGCTGTTCCTGCTGGGCGTAGTTGGCGTGGTTATCTATGCAATCATCAACAGCCCAAGCATGGGTCTGGTTGAAAAACCGCTGATGAACACCACCAACGCAATCCTGATCATCATGCTCAGCGTTGCAACTCTGACCACCGTTATCTGTAAAGTCGATACCGACAACATCCTCAACTCCAGCACCTTCAAAGCAGGTATGAGCGCCTGTATTTGTATCCTGGGTGTTGCGTGGCTGGGCGATACTTTCGTTTCCAACAACATCGACTGGATCAAAGATACCGCTGGTGAAGTGATTCAGGGTCATCCGTGGCTGCTGGCCGTCATCTTCTTCTTTGCTTCTGCTCTGCTGTACTCTCAGGCTGCAACCGCAAAAGCACTGATGCCGATGGCTCTGGCACTGAACGTTTCTCCGCTGACCGCTGTTGCTTCTTTCGCTGCGGTGTCTGGTCTGTTCATTCTGCCGACCTATCCGACGCTGGTTGCTGCGGTACAGATGGATGACACGGGTACTACCCGTATCGGTAAATTCGTCTTCAACCATCCGTTCTTCATCCCGGGTACTCTGGGTGTTGCCCTGGCCGTTTGCTTCGGCTTCGTGCTGGGTAGCTTCATGCTGTAATGACCAATCGCGGGGCGTTCACGCCCCGCTTTCTTTCCCGCCGACTAACATCCTTCCCCCGTCCGTTGTATAGTGACCTCTCTCTTGCGGTTCCATCTGTTCTTGCGAGGTGTTTATGCTTGATGAAAAAAGTTCGAATACCGCGTCTGTCGTGGTGCTATGTACGGCACCAGATGAAGCGACAGCCCAGGATTTAGCCGCCAAAGTGCTGGCGGAAAAACTGGCGGCCTGCGCGACCTTGATCCCCGGCGCTACCTCTCTCTATTACTGGGAAGGTAAGCTGGAGCAAGAATACGAAGTGCAGATGATTTTAAAAACTACCGTATCTCACCAGCAGGCACTGCTGGAATGCCTGAAGTCTCATCATCCATATCAAACCCCGGAACTTCTGGTTTTACCTGTTACACACGGAGACACAGATTACCTCTCATGGCTCAACGCATCTTTACGCTGATCCTGCTACTTTGCAGCACTTCCGTTTTTGCCGGATTATTCGACGCGCCGGGACGTTCACATTTTGTCCCCGCGGATCAAGCCTTTGCTTTTGATTTTCAGCAAAACCAACATGACCTGAATCTGACCTGGCAGATCAAAGACGGTTACTACCTCTACCGTAAACAGATCCGCATTACGCCGGAACACGCGAAAATTGCCGACGTGCAGCTGCCGCAAGGCGTCTGGCATGAAGATGAGTTTTACGGCAAAAGCGAGATTTACCGCGATCGGCTGACGCTTCCCGTAACCATCAACCAGGCGAGTGCGGGAGCGACGTTAACTGTCACCTACCAGGGCTGTGCTGATGCCGGTTTCTGTTATCCGCCAGAAACCAAAACCGTTCCGTTAAGCGAAGTGGTAGCCAACAACGCAGCGTCACAGCCTGTGTCTGTTCCGCAGCAAGAGCAGCACACCGCGCAATTGCCCTTTTCCGCGCTCTGGGCGTTGTTGATCGGTATTGGTATCGCCTTTACGCCATGCGTGCTGCCAATGTACCCACTGATTTCTGGCATCGTGCTGGGTGGTAAACAGCGGCTCTCCACTGCCAGAGCATTGTTGCTGACCTTTATTTATGTGCAGGGGATGGCACTGACTTACACGGCGCTGGGTCTGGTAGTTGCCGCCGCAGGGTTACAGTTCCAGGCGGCGCTACAGCACCCATACGTGCTCATTGGCCTCGCCATCGTCTTTACCTTGCTGGCGATGTCAATGTTTGGCTTGTTTACTCTACAACTCCCCTCTTCGCTGCAAACACGTCTCACGTTGATGAGCAATCGCCAACAGGGCGGCTCACCTGGCGGTGTGTTTGTTATGGGGGCGATTGCCGGACTGATCTGTTCACCATGCACCACCGCACCGCTTAGCGCGATTCTGCTGTATATCGCCCAAAGCGGGAACATGTGGCTGGGCGGCGGCACGCTTTATCTCTATGCGTTGGGCATGGGCCTGCCGCTGATGCTAATTACCGTCTTTGGTAACCGCTTGCTGCCGAAAAGCGGCCCGTGGATGGAACAAGTCAAAACCGCGTTTGGTTTTGTGATCCTCGCACTGCCGGTCTTCCTGCTGGAGCGAGTGATTGGTGATGTATGGGGATTACGCTTGTGGTCGGCGCTGGGTGTCGCATTCTTTGGCTGGGCCTTTATCACCAGCCTACAGGCTAAACGCGGCTGGATGCGTATTGTGCAAATTATTCTGCTGGCAGCGGCATTGGTTAGCGTGCGCCCACTTCAGGATTGGGCATTTGGTGCGACGCATACCGCGCAAACTCAGACGCATCTCAACTTTACACAAATCAAAACGGTAGATGAGTTAAATCAGGCGCTCGTTGAAGCCAAAGGCAAACCGGTGATGTTAGATCTTTATGCCGACTGGTGCGTCGCCTGTAAAGAGTTTGAGAAATACACCTTCAGCGACCCGCAGGTGCAAAAAGCGTTAGCAGACACGGTCTTACTTCAGGCCAACGTCACTGCTAACGACGCACAAGATGTGGCGCTGTTAAAGCATCTTAATGTCCTTGGCCTACCGACAATTCTCTTTTTTGACGGACAAGGCCAGGAGCATCCACAAGCACGCGTCACGGGCTTTATGGATGCTGAAACCTTCAGCGCACATTTGCGCGATCGCCAACCGTGAACGACACTTGCAGTGGGAAAGACGGAGGAAAATAGCGTGCAACGTGAAGATGTACTGGGAGAAGCCCTGAAATTATTAGAATTACAAGGGATTGCCAACACCACGCTGGAGATGGTTGCTGAACGTGTGGATTATCCACTGGACGAGCTGCGCCGCTTCTGGCCAGACAAAGAGGCAATCCTCTACGATGCGCTGCGTTATCTTAGCCAACAGATAGATGTCTGGCGTCGTCAGCTGATGCTGGACGAAACGCAAACCGCCGAACAAAAGCTGCTGGCACGTTATCAGGCGTTATCGGAGTGCGTTAAAAACAACCGCTATCCGGGCTGTCTATTTATCGCTGCCTGTACGTTTTATCCCGATCCTGGCCACCCTATTCATCAACTGGCCGATCAGCAAAAAAGCGCGGCCTACGATTTCACCCACGAACTGTTAACCACGCTGGAAGTTGACGATCCGGCGATGGTAGCAAAGCAGATGGAACTGGTGCTGGAAGGCTGTTTAAGCCGAATGCTGGTGAACCGTAGCCAGGCGGATGTCGACACTGCACATCGGCTGGCGGAAGATATCCTGCGCTTCGCCCGCTGCCGCCAGGGTGGTGCATTGACCTGACAGAAACACAGAAAAGAAGCGATTTGCCGCAATCTTAAGCAGTTGAATCGCTTTTACTGAAATTAGGTTGACGAGATGTGCAGATTACGGTTTAATGCGCCCCGTTGCCCGGATAGCTCAGTCGGTAGAGCAGGGGATTGAAAATCCCCGTGTCCTTGGTTCGATTCTGTACCCTCATCCAACATCAGGAGCATAGCTATGGCACTGACTGACGCTAAAATCCGCGCAGCCAAACCGGATGAAAAACCTTATAAGCTGGCCGACAGCGGCAACATGTTTTTGCTCGTTCACCCTAATGGCTCCCGCTACTGGCGATTGCGCTATCGTCATCTCGGTAAAGAGAAAACACTGGCGCTTGGTCAGTATCCCGAAGTATCACTGTCTGAAGCGCGTGATAAACGCGATGAGGCCAGAAAACTCATATCTGACGGTATTGACCCGTGTGAACAACGGAGAGCGAAGAAAGGTGCACCGGAGGCCGTAAACACTTTTGAGCTCGTAGCCCGTCAATGGCATAAGAGCAATAAAAAATGGTCCGAAGCTCACAGCGAGAAGGTACTCAAAAGTCTTGAGTGTCACGTATTCCCCTATATAGGTTTACGCGATATCACAACGCTGAGAACACCAGATTTGCTGGTACCCGTCAAAGCGGCCGAAACCAAAGAGATATATGAGATTGCAGCCCGCCTTCAGCAACGTATCACTGCAATCATGCGCTATGCCGCCCAGTCCGGTATTATAAGTTATAACCCTGCTGTGGATATGTCCGGTGCGTTAACAACGGTGAAACGACAGCATCGCCCTGCTCTCGCCTTAAATCGCATTTCAGAGCTCCTTGAGCGACTAAATATATACAGAGGCCAGCCTCTCACCCGACTGGCAACAAAACTGACCCTGCTTATCTTCATCCGTTCAAGTGAACTCCGTTTTGCCAGATGGTCTGAGATCGACCTTGATAAAGCCATGTGGACCCTTCCCCCAGAGCGGAAACCCATTGAAGGGGTCAAATACTCGCACCGTGGCTCTAAAATGCGTACAGAACATCTGGTACCACTTTCGGTCCAGGCGCTGGATATACTGAAACAAATCCAGGCTATCAGCGGTGAACATGAGCTGATCTTTACTGGTGACCATAATCCCTGGAAACCTATGAGTGAAAATACGATCAATAACGCATTACGCCTGATGGGCTACGATACAAAGATCGATGTCTGTGGTCACGGCTTCCGGGCAATGGCTTGCAGTTCGTTGATTGAATCAGGATTATGGTCGAAAGATGCAGTGGAACGCCAGATGAGCCATCAGGAACGTAATGGCGTACGTGCGGCTTATATCCATAAAGCGGAATTTCTGGATGAGCGCAGACTGATGCTGCAATGGTGGGCTGACTTTCTTGATGCTAACCAAGAGGAAACAATTAGTCCGTTTGATTATACAAAACTCAATAACCCGATGCGGGCAAGATAAATCGTGTAGTACACAAATTACATACAGAAGGCACCTGGACTTTAACGTCCGGGTGCCTTCTTCTTTTTAACAACCGAAAAGCAGGAGATTTTATCAATGGTTACAATGTGTCCAAAATGTGGTTCTGAACGCGTTAGCGAACGTAACATTGGGAGGAAGGCTGGAGGTATTGCTGGAGGTGTGGCTGGAGCCCTTAGTGGAGCAAGCTCGGGGGCGGCAATTGGTTCTGTTGTGCCAGTTCTGGGAACTGCGACCGGGGCTGTTATTGGTGCTGTGCTGGGGAGGTTTGTGGCTGGTGCAACTACAGGAGCAGTTACCGGCTCAGCCCTTGATGGACTCCTGTTTGACAGATACGAGTGCGACGATTGTGGTCATACCTTTGACTAGAAGGCTATGAAAAATTTCATATCTTTATGATTTTAATGAATAAAAAATATCCACTACTTGCCTCATCAATTTTAATACACCACATCCCCCGCATAAACTGATCTACAAAAACGATCGATATCATTGTAATGATAGTTATAAACTATCAAAAATACATAATTGATCGCTTTTATCGATAGATATTGCAGATCAATTATTGAAATTCGATCGGTAATAACAATTTTACCTGCACTCATAACCTCCCTATCTTAGAAAGGATTTAATTAGAATCAGGCCAGGATTCTTACCGGGTGACAATAAGGAGATGCACCATGCGCCTATAGCAAGGAGGTTTCAATGCGGCAGGTATAAGTCTGCCCATCTATTCAACATGCTTACCGGACAAAGTGACGGCATTAAACCACCACTTCAGTCATTTATTGCTATTTTTCAAGGAGCCAACGATGGCATTTATTCTTTTACTTTTGTGGATCGGAGCATCGATAGTTATTGGTAAATTGGCTCAGGCCAGTGGCCGTTCGTTCTTCATATGGTTTGTTATCAGTATGCTTATAGACCCCATATTTGGTGCTATTCTTTTTGCTGTAGTCGTGAGGTCAAAATGAAACCAGACAGAATTAAGGGGCTTTTTAAAGCCTATCTTGGCAGTGGTGCTTTATTCATGTTGCTTGTTTGTACAGGGATTGTTGTTTTGTTAGGTCAATAAGGGAAATGATTACGTATTTTAATAATTATTTTATATTTACTGCCATCCCCCCCTCCGGTTCAACACTCTTGATGTATATCAGTATAACGTTCTCTGTAATATTTCGGCTATTATGTAAAGATAAGGAATTATCATGATAAACTATTATGAATATCTTGAACTGGATATGAATGCCAGCGTTGATGAATTAAACCATGCGATACAAAAAGTAAGTGAACGTGATGATGCAGATTTAAAATTCATCCGTGAAATGAAATCTATTTTGTTAAACGATGAAGCCAGGGTTCTGTATAATAACAAATTGATTTCTTTTATTGTTGGCGATCGTAAAAAGTCTGATTTGGTAAGCGCTGAGAATATTCGTGAATTATTAAATATAGACAACTCGTCGTTACATGAAAAATATATCTGGATTGCAACGGGATTGTTTGTTGTCGGCGTTTTATCCGCATGTTTGTTTAGTTTAGCTGTCAACTATACGGTTAATCTGTTCGTTATGATTGCCCTGGTTATTTTGTTCTATATGGACTGGAAGCTACTGGATAAACATGGTAAGGCAAGCTTTTCAAAATGGTGGATTCTTTTTTCGCCAGTTTATATTGCTAAACGTTGTAAAGCCGTTGGTCAGGGGAAAATGCTGTTGCTGGTCTGGCTTGGGATCTGGGTTGTATATGGCATCGGGAACTTTGCGTTCAACGGTAGCAAAGCGATGCTGGAACGTACAGCATGTGAGGTAGTAACGGATATCTATCATAAACAGTTACGTCAATACTCACAGCAATGTGAGAAGGTAACATTAACTGAAAGTGAAGGGAGACAGCACTATGGATTTGCTCAACTTAGTGATGGTACCACTAAGGATATTACCGTGACGGAACAATCAGATGGTAAGATTGTTGTATATATTGAATAGGCACTTTTGAGGCAAAGCACTTACCTTTGGGGTAAGTGCTTTTTATATATTGTTTATTTTTAGAGAAGGTTTGTATGAAATTTCTAAATGGAATTAAATATGTGACTGCTCTGGGGGTAGTTACTATCTCCTGTTCAGTAATAGCATCACCTTATGGAGATTCAGATGTCTTGTTCGGGTGTTTTATAAAAGGTAAAACCACTAAAGAGGTGGCTGTGTTAAGGAATAATAATGAGATCACTTATTTATTCGGTAAATCGGACATTAACGGAGGTGGTGGGGTTATTCCTGAAATCACTCTGGTAAAAAATGTGAGTCAGTTAAGTCAGTCCTGGAATTACAGTCGGGCTGAGGGGGTGTCGATACATACATTGAACATACCAGAAAACGAGTATACTTACTCTATTTCCTATATCGATGATGGAAAAAATACTGATGGGGAAATAACTATTTTAAAACAGGGAAAAGAAATCAGTACGATAAAATGCGATGATATCTGGGAACAACATCTGGGTGACAGCAATATGATGCATGGTATCCCCGATGAACATTCAGACAATATTAACGAATATGTAAGTAATAAATCCAACTCAAAATCAGAGAAGATACCATCTCAATCACCTGTTAAGATCAAAATAGAAGATACCACTTACAACTTCAAAGGTAATGTCAGTGCTGAGCACACTATAAGAAGACATGCTTATGTTTATGGTTTGAAGGATAGTGTAACGATTACTGGTTTAAGTATAGACCGTGGTAGTTGTTATCGGTGGAATACCCGACCAGTAACTCTGGGCTATGGTAAGGGTACAGATTTCTCTCTTGTTATCAGTCAAAAGGTTGCCTATGCAAACTCCGGGTGGAACTGGGTTGAGATGAATAATAAATACTCAAAATGTATGTGGACTGAAATTGAAATTAAAACCGATAGCGGTAATTATAATTTTAATCTTTCAAGATAAGTGGGAATAGAGTATTCTACACCTATATATACAAATGCTTAATCGCAAAATTTGATGAATAAGCATTTGTTGATATTTTATTTATTCCTAATGCAAGTCTATCTATATTACTAGTCGCTTGATGATGTAAGTGCAGATTACTTCAATGCTTGAATATTTGGATGTGCAGAGATTGGTATCACAGTTGTTAGCTTACTATCTTGCTTCGAACCGAGAAAAGAGTATTTATCCATTTGGAGATAAAATATTTCCTAATTGATACAATTGTATAGCGTCATAGAAATACTATTCGGTAATAAATCCTCTGTCTAAAATTAATCTGAATTGGAACTAAAAATATGCTTAAACAAATATCCAAAATATAACTTAATGTTTGTAATTATCACAATAATGTTTTTATGATTGTAAGTGAAAAATTTAAGCCGTAACAAATACAGTATCTACAATATCGATTTTTAACAGTTACATCAGTCAAACTTTAGCATGGCGAAGCTATTGCATTGATTGAAAAACTAAAATAACAAAGTGATTGTTTAATGAATTCTCTAGGAAATTAAAAAGACTAAGCCGTATTTATTTATACTTTTAATACGGCTATGTATGTAATTTAAATTAATCTATATCTTTACTTCATTTATTCTTTTTTGAAAGCTATCCATGAATATTTTTTCTCCAAACCCCATTACTAACCCAGCAGAAAATGCCAATATTGGATCACTTTCAATATTAGCTGAGTTAAAATTACCTAGTTGAATAATAATTACTCCCGCCTTCATCAGTAATGCAAGAGACATAGAGAAAATAATTATAAATATAATGCGAGAATAAATACTGATACTGTCACTTAAAATTGGGATAATTTCACTAAATTCAATCTTCTGAGTTCTGAATGCAAGTGAGAGCCAACATCCAGCACTAGCACCCATGCCAACTAATATCAATTTTGAAATATAAATTACATAAATATTTGTCTGAGAATTGACAATTCCTAAGTAAATTAAAAAACTTAAAAAAAACGGGATGAGAATTATTTTTAAATATCTTATTAAGATACTACTCCTGAGATATGGGGCTTTTTCATATAGAAGTTCTTGCTTAATTTTATCAATGCTATTCTGAGCAAGGATACATTGTGTTATATTTCCATTAAATGCAAGATCTGCAACAATAAATACTCTTTCATAATAGAAATTATACATTGAGTGATCATCGGCACAAAGCCGCTGCAGGACGAGCATAAATAACTCAATGTCATCTTTTAACTTGACAATGGCATCAGGGAATTCACTTACGTCATCCTCAACCTTGAAGAAGATATCTTTTAATTCATTATCAACTTCATATTTTGAGACCGTAAAATATTTATCATTTCCCATAAGTTATTTCCCGCAGAATCGGCATACTGATTTTGGTAAGGTAGGATTTTCTCTGCCCGTTATTGAAAACATTATCCCTAAACTGATCTTGTTTTTTAATATATCAATGCTTTTTTTTATTTCATCAATTTCTACCTGAGAAGCTTTCAGGCATGAAGCCGACTTTAAAGCGTCTAAACGATAAATAATTTGTTCAAAATCGTAAACCACTTCAGACTTCTTCATTATACTCTTACCTCATCACGGATAGTGATATCTTGAAATACAACACCTAAAGCTATTAAACTCTGACTCATTTCATTATATATCTTAGTGGCTTTTTTTGTTGGATCTTCGATTGTAATTATGACAGAAAATGGAATACCATCCAAAGGATGTGATACACCATCTCGAACTTGAGATGTAACCCTTAAACGCCAGTTTGATGAATTTCCAAATCCATTTTTACTGTATCTCTCATAAACTTTAGATGGCCACCATTTGAAACCGTGGTCAATCAGATTTTTTTCAAAATTAAGATCTGAACCAAGTCTATTATCCCAAATAGAATTAACAGCTTTGCTAAAATTACTTTCTGTTTTTTTTATTTTTTCTTGTTGTAAGGATGCATCAATATTAACTCTAATATATTCTTGACCATACTGCCTATCAATTGTTGGTGTATATACTAAAGACATTTTAACTTTCCCTTTACATTTTCTTGTTGCAGTTATCAGAGATTCTGGCCATATAAAGTTAAACTCAGCTACTTGTCCTTTTTTAATAATATCTTCAAAAATAAAAGTGAAGGAAGCTTCATCTCTATTTATAATATTAGAAGAATCACTTGGGAACCCGAATCCAACAAAGTCCTTGGCCTCTTTACCTAGGTTTTTTGAAGATAAACAATCAGGTATTTTTGCACTGTGAATTAGTAGTGCTTTGAGTGTATTTGTGTTAAGACTTTCATTTGATTTAAAATCAATTGTAGCGATCGATTTTGCTATATGTGGTGCTGCTAAACTAGTACCATGAGAGTTTAAGCATAAATGATTGTTTCCATCGAGTGTCACATAACAAGAATTATTTGGATCACCAATTCCACCAATATGCACTAAGTCAGGCTTTATTCCGTAAGCTGTCGCCGGTCCTCTTCGTGTATATCTTGTGGGTGCCTGAAAGGTTATTAATTCATTTTCGATATGATTGACAGATCCCACAGATAAGGATGTTACCGAATCAGCAGGCTGCAGAACTTTATCTTGTTGTTGAAATCTTGCAAGCATACGGAAAACTTGCTCTTCTGTTTTAGGCCACTCGCTCCGATATTTTTTATCTTCCAGGTTACCTACCGAAATAACAAATATTACGTTAAGTTTATTTGATATTTCATCAATCCTTGCTGCTAAGAAACTATACTCACTGTTGGATACAATTTGTTGAAAATTAATACTCATACTTATTACACGAAAACCATTTTCTCTGGCAGCTTGAACCTCAAGATATAACCAATCTGTAAATTCAGCTAGCGTTTCGAAATGATCTTCGAAACTGTACTTATCGGCTGGCAACCAGATATCATATATTTCACAACCATCCTCTTCTAAATAATCATAGTTAGAATTTAAATGTTTTGAGCCAATTAAAATGCTAGCCATTTCATCTGCATGATAATCTTCGATAATTTCTGAACCCAGTGCATCTGATTTATCATTTACCCAAGTGGATAGAATGCTGCTTCTTATTCCTTTGTCTATTAATATTACTTTTGGATATGATTGATTAGCTAATTTCTTAGGGAATGTAGTTAATTTTTTTTCGATGTCAATATTCTTTTTTGCAACTGTGAAAATTGGTGAAAGGTAATATTTTCTTACTATGGGATTAATTTTTAATTCCCGCAGCAATTCAATAACATCGGTGTTAGAATTATTCTTTGGGAAGAGTGTAATTATGTTATCCGAGAAAAACCTCGATTCAGTGACGAATTCAATAGTTGGGAACCTCGACTTTAGTTCATCCACAAGGTTTTTATAAATTAAAGAAATTTCACCATCGCTTAACGTTTCATTTTTCCTGGCAGTGAACAATTCAACGATAATTTCTCGTTTATTCTTAAGTAACTCTTGAGCAAACTCGATATCGCTCATTATAGACTTATCATTACCTGTATATAATTCAATATTTTCAATCGCACTAACTTCGCTTCGTAATTTTCCTACTTTAGGAACAATTTCTCCATTCTTATTAAATTTTATCTCAGATTGAACCTTAGCTTGGGAGATGCGTTCAACCAAACTTGGTAAGGATTTTTCATTAACCTGAACGTATATCTCACCAATATCACCACCACCGATTACTGGGTATTTATAATTAAATACTGCAGATGTAGGCCTGTGGCTTTTAGCTATAGCATCTTCTTTTAATGAAACTTTTATCGTTGCAAATTTTTTATTTTTCCTTTCTTGTATCTGCTGAGATATCAATGAAGTTTTAAGTATCAGTTTAGTTTTGTGACGAGCAAATGCAGCGTCATCTCCGTGGAAAAAATCTTTATTATCTCCGCCGGGAATGACTTCAGGACTATAGATATATTTTTTGCTGTTTTTTATCTTCAATATATTTTTTTTATTCATTTTTATCTTTCACCCATCTTGATATAGTACTCTTATGCTTTCCAATAAGATTAGATACATCTTGTATTGAATAATCATGTTTGGTTATAAGGTTTTTTGCTAATTCATGCTCTGAACCTGAAAGAATAGATTTTGTTATATCATTGTTATAATTTGCATTAATTACGAAATAAGCTTTAATTGCATTATACAGATCTACAGTTTTGCATTCATTTATGATGGTGAATCGTTTTATAAATTCAATGCAGTTTTTTATTTCTGCTGGTGTAAAACCATCCAGAATTATATTTAAAAATGTAAGATCACCATTCGATATGATCATAGGTGAAATATAAGCTGATATTATTTTCTCGCGAATTAACTTTGTCGGTTTAGGTATTTTTATCTTATTCTGAAAACGTCTCCAGACGGCAGGATCTAACAAGTTTTCATGATTTGTCGTAGCGATTACTATACCGCTTTCTTTTCTTCTGTCTAAGCATTGAAGAAGAGTATTTACAACTCTTTTTATTTCACCTACTTCTTTACTGTCATCTCTATATTTTGCTATAGCATCAAATTCATCTAATAAAAGAATGCAATTATATCTTTCAACAAAATCGAAAAGAGATGATATATTCCTTGCACTAGTTCCTAAGTAGGATGACAACATAGCATCCAGTCTTGCTGAGACTAAGGGGAGATTAAGTTTTGCTGCTAAGTGCTTTGCTAATTCAGTTTTACCTGTCCCTGGTTCGCCAAAGAAAAGGCAACTATAACTGGGTTGTATTCCATTCACTCTTAGACGTTCCGCATGTTCCCATTCAGCTAAAATACCATCAATAGCGCTTGTAATATTGTCATCAAAGAAATGAAATTCTTGGAAATCATTGATTTCTTTAGGAAACAAAACCTCAGCTAAAGGCATGCTATTTTCTTTATCAACTGGTAAAGGTGTAGATACAGTCATTTCACTTTTACCGGAAAGGAAGCCCTTGCTCCAAGTTATTTTCTTGTTGTCTAAAGTAAGATTTTTCTTCGTATCAGCTTTATCCACTAGAGCACTAAGTGCTCTAGCCTCAACAATCAAACCATCTTTTTGAAGTGTATCTCTCAGTTTGAGAACTGCTTTGATCACTTCGCGTGAGGGATCGTCTTTTAAAGCAAAACGACAGATTGTGGCTATTAGGTTCATGTACTTAGTCATTTTATCATTTCTTGGGTATTTGTTGCATTTTATTGCAACTATACACCTTAAAAAAGAATCAAAAAAGAGATTTTGTGCAACTATTTTCGATATGATGGAATGTTGTCCACTTTTATATTTCTCTATGGAAAGGGTAATTATCCAACAAAGATTGATGGACGTTATATAATGGTGGAGTTGTAATATTATATATAATTCAATGTGATAGACTGATTTCGTTAGCTTGATCTAGATAATTCTTATACAGAGGACATATGCTGCATTTTCTTAGCATTTGCTCCATTGTAGACCACGTCCAGTTATCTTGAGTGATAAAAGATTCAGTTTACCATGATGATCGTGAAGATGATTAGGTTAGAATCTGACCCTAAATCCTGCTGCATTCAGAAATACAATTCCGGCATGATAAGCTCTTCCCCCTTAGCGGAGGTTATGCCGCTTCAAATCATCATTAATAATTTTCCGTACATAAACAGGTTCCTTACCGCCAGACGACACGCAGGTAAACGCCGTCCTTGTGCAGGCAGGCTCGCTATGTGTGAATGACGGATATATTCAGAAGAGATGAGAAGCTGCAATGGCGATCAGACGTTACATTGGCTTAGATTTGTAATATCACCCGTGATTTGCCACCCGATGATCTTATTGATTCAGTTTACGTCAAGCGTACCCGCCATCGACTGAAGGCGCAGGGTTTTAGCGCAGTATGGTGAAGCGTTCAGAATACAGGCATCGGTACCCAGCCTGATAACAACTGAGCAAGTCCTCTGGTCTGGCCTTCCTCAGTGCATTCGCTAATCCGATGACTTGTTTAACTGGTAATCTTTAGTGACAGCACCCTGAGCAGAGCCAGGATTCACAACTGAAGGACGTACCCAGATCAAGCGCTCGCCAAGGCGGCGAATATGCCCCCTGCGCAGATGCATACGCTTTGTATGTGCCCCTACACCGATACCTTTACCCGTTGAGTTTGTTCGTTGTTCATCCGTAATCTGCAGCACTTTGTAGGTAAAACGGGGCCTCACTGCGGGCTCTAGTACATTAACTCGCTTGCCTCTCACCCATTGCGTTTTTCTGGTGTTCGATGGCGCCAGTTCATCCACCACCACGTTTGCGCAGTTCAGAATACTGCAGGCGTTGATGAATGCCTGTAACTCATCCCGGGAGTTGATGATAATATCTGCAAAAAGCTTATCGCGGCTTCCCAGTACAGATTCTGTCTGGCTGGCAATCTCTGGCAGGATCACCACAGGTTCAGCCTTGTATTGTTTCATGCGCGTTCTGGACACCAGACCCGCGTCCTGTAATGAGGCCACAGCCAGTCTTGTCGCCCCCGGACGGGAGGTTAAATCAGAAACGTTATTGAGCGTGTTGTCATAGGGGTAAAAGAGCCCGCCGTAACTCGGGTGCCAGCGCTTATCATCATCAACCCAGTAGACAGAGCACACAAAAACTCCGCCCTCCGGAAAACGCTCAAGCATCCGGTTAATTCCAGGTACAGGCTCCAGGTCCACTTTCGCTTCCCAGCACAATGCGATCCGCTTAGTTGAACGTAGGGACTGTTTATCAAAATAGGTCTCGGGCGTCCCCTCTTTTTCCCATGGGATTTCAAACACGACTACCGGGTAAGGCAAATGAGCCATATCCAGATGCGTCTGCCGCAGATCTTCAGGCGCAATAAAGTCAGCACAATTTGGCAGGATGAATTTAACGCTGCTCTCCAGCAGGTTTATCACATTGCGCAGAACGTAAGCTGAATACGGCGCTTCATGCAGACAATTACGTTCCAGCGCCCGCAGATCATCGATCGCAGAAGATGTGTAGTTTAATGGCGTTATCGCTTCTCTGGTCATTTGTACTCCCTGAAGAGTTGTACTTCGATGCTGTCGTGGCTGATCACTTTATCTTAATGTATTTGTTATTTTTAAAAGAATTAACCAAATCCTTCTTCATCTGTTCAACCAGCCCATCAGCATACGCCCGGGCTATTTCCATCCCTTTCGATTTAGCTATGATGAGCAAAGACGTCACATCATTTTCCCTTCCACAATTGGCACAGACGACAAAACTGTGACCAGGAGGTGAGTAATCCGTGTAAGGTAAGGCGAACTGCTCCGAGCGGCAGAATGCACAACGCAAGCGGATCGTTTCTTTAAGATCGTCCATCATCCCATCAGACCAGGCAGCGAACCAGCAAGACCGCCCACGATAGATCCGACCAGCGGGTGTTCCAGAAACTTAGCCAGGCGGCTCCTGGCTTCCTGCTTGTCTTCATCAGAAGCTGAAGACGTCTCGATCTGCTGAAGCAACTGGTTAAATACGTTGTGGATGTTTTGTGTGTTACCGTTGCCAACCTGCGCTGGCCCATGAACATTTAGCGTAGCAATCTGCATACTGGCCCCTAACTCGTATGAGCGATTTTTCCCGTGTTTAACTGAGATAGCACGACTCTGACCTTCTTCTGTCAGGGAGACATCCTGAAAGCCACCATAATCCTTACGCACAAGAGAACGGGAATGACAGATATTGATGATTTTGAACAAATACTCTTCTGGCCAGTGAAGCAGCTCGTCAATAGCAATGCGATCGTTCTGGCTCGTATCGAATCCAAATGAAACGGTTTTGATCGTTTCTCCGAGGTTCTCCATGTCGTCGTTCATGTACGTCAAAAGGGCATCAATATCAGACTGAATTTTATCTGCGTCCATGTGTAGCCTTATTTAGTGTTCTGGTGAAAAAAGAAGCATTATACATCTGGTGCAGCCAGGCGGTAAGCCCTGATGCAATTAATGATCTGGTAGCTCTGATGATGCCGTTGTTCCTGCCGCTCTGCCAGCAATGGGGCTCCTGATGACTACTATACAATCTGCAGAGCCACTGAGGAATTAACGTAAGTGAACCGCCCCGGGAATCCTGGAGACTAAACTTCCTGAGAAAGAGGTAAACAGGATGACTAAAAATACTCGTTTTT
>PPYF01171789.1_pt1 | contig 42286 bp, 35 predicted proteins | sample 1559871 | NCBI WGS metagenome assembly PPYF01 (sample SAMN08240021, study PRJNA423297) | Human gut metagenome, whole genome shotgun sequencing project.
ATTGGCTTGAAGAAACAGTATCCACAGTATGAGATGATACTCCATAGCGATCAGGGAGCAGTCTATGCATCTAAGGCATGGGAAAGTTACAATCATACAGGGCGATCCTGGAGAAGGCAAAACAACAATGGTATTGCAGATCATAGCAAAACTGACAAAAGGGGAGCCTGTGCTGCCGGAAAAAGATGGTGAGGAAAAACCAACAGAACAGATAGGCGAGCCAGTCAATGTGATCTACCGGACCGCAGAAGACGGGCTGGGGGATACCATAAAGCCTCGTTTGCTGTCGGCTGGCGCTGACTGTTCCAAAGTGCTTGTCATTGACGATAGTGATCAGCCTTTGACCATGTTAGATGAACGTTTGGAGCAGGCAATCCGGCAGACAAATTCCCGCCTTGTAGTACTGAATCCCCTACAGAGTTTCCTTGGGGCAGAAGTGGATATGCACCGGGCAAATGAGATCCGTCCGTTGATGAAACGGGTATCTGTGCTGGCGGAAAAATATCACTGTTCGATTGTCCTGATCGGTCATATGAACAAGAACAGTAACGGTAAATCTTCATACAGAGGACTTGGCTCCATTGACTTTCAGGCAGCTGCAAGGAGCGTCCTGATCGTTGGACGAGTAAAGAACGAACCAGAAATCAGAGTAGTGTGTCATGTAAAAAGTTCTCTTGCACCAGAGGGGAAATCTATCGCTTTTCGTTTGGACAAGGATAGTGGATTTGAATGGATCGGGGAATATGACATCAGCGCTGACGATTTGCTTAGCGGCAACTGCCGGGGAAAGAAAATAAAGGAGGCAAAAGAATTCCTGCTTGAGATATTGGCAGATGGGGCGGTTGAACAGAATGTAATCGTCAAGAAGTCAGAAAGCCGTGGCATGCGCCTGTCTATTACAGACAAGAGAAAGGGTGATATTAGATGATCATTCAGCCGGACAGGAAAAGCCGGAACGAAACGGAATTATTCTATTAAAATGAAGCTGGGAGACTTGCCATGCTCAATGAGGTTTTCGGGAATGTGGAGTTGAGCGAGGCAGAAATGCAGACGCTAATCTGGCTTGTAAAACGGGCGGAAAATACTGTGGCGAATGTAGTCTCTGCGATCCGAAAGGCGATGACTTCGGATGCAAGCGGCGGGAACTGCAGCCCCGTCCATAGGACGGGAAAGGTCTACGCTCCGCTTCGGTCGGTGCAGAGCAGACGTCCACCGGACGTCTTGCACCCCCGGCAGGGCGCAAAGGCAGCTTTTGATGGACGGAACGGCTGTCAAAAGTGCTTTTTGCGTTACTTTCGACGAAAGTAACAAAGCTTATGCGCTGTATCCGGCGCTGATTACTACCCGACAAGGGAGAAAGGAGAGTTATTGAAGAGGACAATCAGCTTTATGACAGGGAAAAGGAGGAAAAAATCAAAGAACTGAAGGAAGAGTATCAGAAAGCTCTGGAAAAGCAATAAAAATCCCGGTCAGACACAGATCCTGAAGAAGTGTCTGCCGGATCTATTCCGGCAGAGGGCTTTTGGAACCTGACAGAGGGGTCTGTGAGGGCGTGTTATCAGGATACATATGACGGAGGGCGTTCATGATCAGCCGGAAGGTGAGCTGGGCCATATATTGAGGCGTTTCATCGGTATCGGATGTTAGCCAGGTTTTCACCAGACCGATGCAGCCGGAAAGACAGAAAGAATAGGAATATTTCAGGTCTTCAATAGTGTCCGGAAAAGTCCGGCGCAGTACGTTAAGACTGTGGGTGGAAATCAGATTTTCAATGCGATGGATAAACGCGATATCCCCGTTTGGCCCCAGCAAGGCGCTGCAGATATCTTTGTTTTCTGCCAGGATATGAAAAATATCCTCAATAAAAGGAAAGCTGGATTCGTTAAAGGGACTGACCGGATGATTCTGAATGGTCTGGCGGATCTCTTCCAGCAGTTCTTCTTCAATGGTGGAAAGCATATTGAAAATATCCGTATAATGGAGATAGAAAGTAGAACGGTTGATATCCACTTCCTCTACCAGTTCTTTTACAGTAATTTCTTTAATACTTTTTTCCTGCATAAGTTTTGCAAGCCCGGCTCGAAGCTGGGCTTTTGTTTTGCGGATTCTCCGGTCAGTTTTTTCTTTCATAGATTTCTCCTTTCGAAAATATAAAAAAATTATAAACCATAGACACTAGATAGACATTTTGTCTATTAATAGACGCAACGAAGGATTATTGTCGGTTGTAAGGTATTTATAACCCTAGTATAATGCAGTATGTGTAAATAATCAACATAGTATCTATTAAACTATAACTAGTTGCGCAGACAGAAAGGAGACAGGAGAATGCTGAAACTAGAGTGGAAAAAGCTACTGAGTAATAAACTCATGTTGGTAGTTATTGTTGCGATTATTGCAATTCCTACCATTTATACCACCCTTTTTCTGGGATCCATGTGGGACCCTTATGGCAATATGGACAAATTGCCCGTGGCTGTGGTGAATGAGGATAAACCGGTAGAATATGAGGGAGAAACATTAAACATAGGAAAAGAAATGGTGGAGAATCTGAAAGAGGACAGTTCTCTGAATTTTTCTTTTACAGATAAGGAAAGGGCCCGGCAGGGGCTGAAAGACGGAAGTTATTATATGGTCATTACCATACCGGAGGATTTTTCAGCCAATGCAGCCACCCTTACCCGGGAAAAACCTGAAAAAATGGAACTTTCTTATGAAACAAACCCGGGTACCAATTACATTGCTTCTAAGATGAGCGAGACAGCTATGGAGAAAATCCAGAGTTCTGTCCGGGAAGAAGTTACCCGCACCTATGCAGAAGCGGTTTTTGAACAGATCGGTAAGGCCGGGGACGGAATGGAGGAAGCGGCAGATGGTTCCGGGAAGCTCCAGGAGGGAACTCGGGCACTTGCCTCAGGAAATGAACAGATCGAAGAGAATTTACAGGTTCTGGCAGATAGTACTCTGGTATTCAGAGATGGCAGTCAGACCCTAGAAGAGGGACTAAAGACTTATACAGATGGAGTAACAGCCGCAGACAAGGGAGCACGTGAACTTCAGGATGGGGCCAGTGAACTGAACAAGGGGACGAAAACCCTGGACAGCGGGGCAAAAGAACTTGCCGGCGGAAGTGAAAGCCTGGATGCAGGAGCCCGGTCCCTGGAAGAGGGCATGGGACAGTTAGAAGGAAAGATCCCGGGACTTTCTCAGGGAGTCCGGGCATTATCCCAGGGGTCTTCCCAGCTTGCCGCAGGTGTCAAGACAGCGGGAGAGGGAAGCAAAAGTCTGAAGGCAGGAGCTGAACAGACAGACAGGGGTCTTGCATCTTTACAGGAAGGACTGGATCAGCTGAACAGTGCAGCATCCCAGCTTCCCGGGCAGACACAGAAACTTCAGGAAGGTACAAATGAGGTTTATGAAGGGGCAGCTCAGCTTTCCCAGGGAATGAAGCTTCTGGAAGAACAGGCAGTCCCCGGCATTTCTGCCAGTATTGATCAGGTAAACGGACAGCTGCAGGATGGAGGAAAACAGGTTTTTGACTCTGTGAAAGAGGGCGCGGACCAGTTAAAATCCAGTGCCGATCAGCTCCTTGCGGGGATTCAGGGAACGGAGAGCATGTCCCAGGAAACAGGAAGTGGGGACCAGCTGGGCGATACTTTAGAGAGGAATGCCCAGGAAGCCGGAAACCAGGCAGAGGCAGCCCAGGCTGCGGCAGAAAATCTGGGAGGTGTGGAAAGTACAGACGCCTCTTATTTAAGTGATTCCTTGCAGCAGGCAATTGATTCAGGAGATATAGATGCAGTGGCATCCGTTGCCTGGGAGGCAGTGGCAGCTGCACAGCAAAACGCCGATGCAGCCAATGAGGCGGGAAGCCGTCTCCAGGAAGCTTCTCAGGCTCTTGGGAACAGCAGTGCCGCCCTGTCTCAGGATCAGCAGACCATGGCAGAGGCAGCCCGGCAGGCCCGGGATATGACCGGGGCCGGTTTGGCAGGGGAAAATTCTACAGACCTGAGCAGTGTGGTAAAGGGTCTTCAGGCATTATCAGAAGGTCTGGGACAGTTGTCTGCTCAGACAGAAACAGCCGGAGAACAGTATCTGGCAGGAGTGGACAACGGCATGGAGCAGCTGAAGAGCGGAATCGGCACACAGGTTGGAGACAGTCTGTCTCAGCTGAGGGAAGGTGCTGACCGTCTTACCCAGGGAAGTGGAGAAGTGAACCGGGGAGTAGAACAGCTGACTGAGGCGGCACCTGCACTTGCCGGCGGAATCCAGAGTGCAAAGGATGGAGCCGGAGCACTGAAGACACAGGGAACGGAAGCACTGGTACAGGGAGCCGGGCAGCTGGATGAGGGATTTGGCCGTCTGGTACAGGGGAGTTCTGATCTGGATAAAGGAGTACAGGAAATGCAGGGACAGCTTCCGGCTCTTTCCCAGGGAGTGGAACAGCTGTCCCAGGGAGCAAAGGATCTGAAACAGGGAACTGGAAGTCTGAAGACAGGAGCCCAGACCCTTTCTCAGGGAGCAGGAACTCTTTCGGCGGGTATGGATACCTTGGTAGCCGGAACCAGCAATTTGTCCCAGGGAACCGGCCAGCTTACTGCAAACAATCAGGCTCTTCTTGGAGGAGCGGTACAGCTGGAGGACGGAGCCTCCCAGATCAGCAGCGGAGCTTCCCAGCTTCATGATGGAAGTAAAACTCTTGGATCCGGGATTGAACAGCTGGCGGAAGGAACTAGGACTTTAAAAGACAGTCTGGCAGAGGGGGCAAAACAGATCCGGGATACGAATAAAGGAGAAGATACGGCGGATATGTTTGCAGCTCCTGTGGAAACAAAAGAAACACAGATCACCAGGGTAGAAAATAACGGCCATGCCATGGCCCCCTATATGATGTCTGTGGCACTTTGGGTAGGCTGTATTGCCTTTAGTCTTATGTATCCGCTGACAAAGTACAGCGGAAAGCTGAAATCCGGTCTGGCCTGGTGGGGAAGCAAGGCATCGGTACTGTATCTGATTGCCCTGCTCCAGGCAGCGGTGATGATCTTTATGCTTCATCTGTGTGACGGTTTTGAGCCGGTGGAAATGGGGAAAACCCTGGCGGTGGCCTGTCTGGCTTCGGTGGCTTTTATGTCTGTGATGTATTTCTTTACCAATACTTTTGGCAAAGTGGGAAGTTTCCTGATGCTGGTATTTATGGTGATCCAGCTGGCAGGTTCTGTGGGAACCTACCCCCTGGAACTGTCCGGAAGCTTTGTCCCTTATCTTCATGACTGGGTACCGTTCACTTATACGGTGGAAGCCTTCCGAAGTACCATATCAGGAGGAGAAAGTATTCAGGAAGCCGTAATATTCCTGACCGTTTTGTGGATCGTCTTTACCCTGCTGACCATTCTGGAGTTCCAGATCCGAACCCTTAAGATGAAAAGAGGAAAAAGGACTCTGGATAACTGGTTAGAGGAAAAGGGACTGGCATAAGAGAAAAAAGAAGGGAAAGGACTTTGTACTGCCTTTGAAAAGACAGTGCAGGGTCCTTTTTTTCGGCCATCCATACACTATAATTTATATAAGGTATGATATGGACAGACAGCGGGAACGGAAGTCCATATTTTCTCTTCCTCCTAAATATTTCTAGAATCCGCCATCGTTATAAGCTCTGGTTATTACATAAGACGGCTCATAATACGCACTGCTATTGCAGTTGTCGATCGTATCGCATATCTCATCATTATTTATCCGAAGCATTCCATCAATATAATCTTCTTCTGGCTGCAACGTTGACAAAATCAGCCTTGTATACACCTTTCCCATCTGTGTTTCTGATGGAATCTTGTCCACCAGCTCTGGATCGATATCCGCTACATCAAAATCTCCTTTTTCCAATCTATACTCTTCAATCCATTCATGTTCAATTTTTAATGGGTTTTCGCAATGTAGTACATTCGCAATGCTGATCAGCCGCTCCCATTCAGCTTTTGGTATTGAATTGACAATATATTTGTTCTTCTGATGTAATTTTCTTGCCACACGTTCTATCATATAACACAGAAAATAAAGATCGTTCTCGGTTATCTGTTCCTCGGGAAAAAATTTGTTCATCATAACGAATAACTCCCTTCAAATTTGATAGTCTGCAATGCTCTCTCTGTGCAGAATACAATCTGATGTGTCGGATACTTGAATCTAACCAGTTCCCAGAAAGCTTCTTTTGATATTCTTTCTGCCATATAATCTTCCACATAATCCCATATTGTATCATCTGCCATCGGCCCCTCCACAATATCATAATCATGTTTCAGACCTAGTCGACAATTTACAACAAACTGAAGCCATTCCTTTGCTTTCTCCCATAAGATACCCCTTAGTCCATGATTTCCAAATCCCCTTATATTATAACACTCCGTTATTCCCCTGTCATTTTCTTTCTCGTATGTATAAAAGAGGAGAACAGCACGTCATGTGTCTGCTCTCCTTAAATCTCCTGCATAATTCTTTTCCCTGTCTCAGCCGGTTATTTTTTTGTACAATTCCAGAGTATTTTTACTGTCTCCGCCATAGATAAAGTAATAATCAATCTGATCCGTACCGTCTGTATATACATAGTTTCCATACGTTGGGATCGTACAGCAGATGACCGAATGTTCCGCAGTTATTCCGATGCCATATCCCTTATCGGAAATCAGAAGAGGCATACGCATAGTTCTTCCTCCGAAACTGATGTATCTTGCTTTCTGGTTCATACGTTCCAGGTCTTCGTTCAGACTTCCTTTCGCATATATTTTTTCGGTTTTCCCCCAGTCAAAGTACGTCCAGGTGTCGCTGTGGGAACCCGTCTCGATCTGCCGCGGCAGGTCTGCTTTCTCCGTCAGAAGAAGTTTTCCTTTCCTGTCGCAGAACTGCAGGGCTCCGGTTCTTTTATCGATCCGGACGATGAGATTTTCTGTCGCAATCTCCACCAGCGTTTTCCCTGCTTTGGCGCTCCACGAAGGCAGGGTGTCCGGCTGGTAGTTCCAGTATCCCTCATGAAAGCTTCCCATCGTACCTTTCAGGAATTGTACTCGGATGATTTCTGGAGTCAGAGGCGTCAGCCGCAGGATTCCGTATCTGCTGATCATTTCCAGATACTTTTTCCCTTTCTTCAGGATCCGAACCGAACAGTCGATGCGGCTGTGCCCTTTCGGGCGCAGAATGCTTTCCTGTGGGATTTCACCGAAGCGATGCAGGGATGTATTGACCGGCTGCTGACCGGATGTATCCGGATTCTCGTTTTTCTTCAGCGGCCGCACAGCCGGATTCCTTTCAAAAATCTTTCTGGTCTGGACAAATTCATCGATACCGCTTCCGTTCTCCAACGTCTGTGCGGAACCTTCCGTATCGTTTCTCTTCTCCGACGCGTGCACTGCTTTGGGCTTCCGAATTTCCGGTCTTTTCTGCTGTCTGTCCGCTTTTTCCCGCTGCACCTTTTTCTCCTCTTCCAGCAACTGCATTCTCTTTTCTCCGGACACCGGTCTGGCGATCAGATCGGTGAGGTCTCCCTGGTGGACGACCGTCAGTTCATGAAGGGCACGGGTCGCCGCCACATACAGAAGCTTTACGTACCTGTCTTCCGCCGGATAATGTTCCGCGGACGGGTGATAGAGCAGTACCCCGTCAAATTCCAGGCCTTTCGTATATTCTACCGGAAGCACCATGATTCCCTGGGTAAAGTTTGCAGTTTCCGGATTGCTGTCCGCCAGCGGAAGCTTTTCGCCCAGACGTCCGCTTACCATCTCCGCTTCCTCTTCATCCCTGCAAATCACCGCAATGGTTTCCCTGCCTTCCTGCATCCATTGCCGGATATTTTTTTCGGTCTCCGCAAGCATCTCCTCTTCATTTTTGCACTGAGTCACGCGTACCTGACTTCCATGACGGCTGATAGGTTCCACCGGATAAATCGCAAAATTTCCATGCCGCAGGATTTCCGTTGCAAAATGAGAAATCTCCACCGTGTTGCGGTAGCTTTTCTTCAGCAGCCCGAAACCGTCTGGATTCGTGGAAAGCATCAGTTTTCTCAGTTCTTCCCAGTCGTTCAGACCGTATCCGAAATGAATGTTCTGGGACACGTCGCCCATGATTGTATAGGTACAACCCCGGAGACAGTATTCCAGCGCCCCGTATGCCATCATTCCAAAATCCTGTGCCTCGTCGATGATCACATGGCTCGCCTCCCGGATTCCGTCGGTTTCCTTGATCCGTTTGTACAGATACGCAAGCGCCGCCAGATCGTAGAGATCAAATGCATCTTCCGGAAACGGCACGGCTTTTCCCTGCTCTGCCTGTGCCGTCAGAAACTCCCGGTAAACCTCATAAACGGAGCCTTTCCATACATCTTTTCCAAAATGCCAGCGGTACATCCTCTGCAGTTCCTTTTTCTCCTCCGGCGAATAGGAGACATACTTTCCGGAAAGTTCATTTTCCAGCCTTGACCGGAGGATTTCATTGAGCATATTGATCTTGCCCTGCATGGAAACTCTTTGATTGTGTTCCAGGTAACTGCTGATCGTATCCTCATCCATCAGCAGAACACCGTTTTTCTCCAGACGGATTTCCTCATGGGAAACTGCTTCCCTTTCGTATTCCCGGCAAAACTGTTCCAGATCATGAAACCACCCATAGCTGCCTTTCCTGCACGCCGTTTCGTCCTTCTTATCCACGGATCGGATCCTTTGAACCTTCGGGTCCCAGTCTTCATAGAGAAGCCTTACAAACAGCTGTTCCATCGTCATCTGGGAGACACCGTACACATCCAGATCCGGCAGAACGCTGGTAATATAGTTCAGCAGAATCCGGTTGCTGCCGATAATATAAAAGTCCTGCGGGCGGAATTCTTCCTCATAATTGTAAAGAATATAAGAGATCCTGTGCATCGCCACCGTGGTCTTTCCCGATCCCGCCACTCCCTGGACGATCAGATTCCGCTTCGGCGTTCTTCGGATCATATCATTCTGCTCCGCCTGGATCGTCGCAATGATCTCTCCAAGCACCGCCGTCTTGTTTCTCGCCAGATACTTGGTCAGAAGCTCATCGTTCGCCACCACATCGGAATCAAAGAAATCCTTCAGCCGGTCATCGGCGATTTCATAGGTTCGCTTTCGCTTCAGATCCACTTCAAACGTACCTTCGCCCTTTACCGTGTAAGTACATCTTCCCGTATTATTTTCATAATAAACCGACGCCAGCGGCGCTCTCCAGTCGATCACGACAGGTTCCGCCGCCTCTTTGGAAATGCCGACCCTCCCCACATAATAAGATTCCTCCTGAGGCTGACTGACATCTTTGAAATCAATTCTGCCAAAATACGGGGTCTTTCTCGCCTTCCGGCACCGCACCAGATCCCTCTGCCGCTCTCTCATCTGCGCCTGGGTATTATGAAGCATCGCCAGCGCTTCCTTGTCTTTTGGTCCGTATGTCTCCACCAGATCATGGTACTCATCCGACAGCGCCTTCACATAACTCTCCGTCCTGATCAGATTCGCCTGCGCAATATCGATGATTTCTTTCAGCTGCTTTTCCTCGTCCTCCCGGCTCAGCCCCGGAACCGGACGGAAAGTTCCCTTTTTCTGTTTTTTCTGCATCATGAAACATTTCCTTCCGTTTACAATACTTTTTCACACGCATAATAATGATCGCCATACATATCGCATTCTCCTGCAGTCTGAAATCCACAGTGCAGATAAGTACGGTACGCCGGCACATTTTTCGCCGCAACCAGCAGTCTTGCCGCACCGCATCCTCTTTCTTTCAAAACCTCTTCCAGAGAAGTTACCAGTGTTTTCGCAAGCCCTCTTCCCTGATACTCCGGAGAAATAACAATCCGCGCAATCTCACAGACCATCTTTCCGTCCTCAGGCTCTTTCCAGAACGGCAGATCCTCCAACTCATTTTCCGGCACAATGGACGCCGCACCAATCACCTGCTCCCCATCCGCCGGACCGTCTCCGTCCAACAGCACAAACAAATTGCCATATTCCAGATCCACAGCAATCTCTTCCTCCCCTGGATAATATACATTCCAGGTGCAAAACTCTGAATCAATGACCGACCGATACAAAGCCAATATTTTTTCCGCCTCTTCTTCACGCGCCTTTCGAACTACCATATGCCCTCCCATATTATTCTCATTAAATACCTTACCAACTGTGTAAATTTCATTTTATCAGAAAAGAAAGCTTTCATCAATCGCAACCGTTCAGCCCAATTTCTTTCCGCTCGCAAACACCAGAAAGCATTCAGGCGCAGGTGGTATGCGTGGACGGCGGGCATCTGCAGAGTTGTGAGAAAATCTTAGCGTTCCGAAGTGCCGGAGGACGGGACAGACGCAGGGCATCAAGCCCGGAGTCTGAGGAGCGCTGAGTCGGGAATTGATCAACAATTCCTGACGAATCGCTCCGGTGCCCGTCCGGAGGTACTTCGGAACGCTTAGATTTTCCACAGCTCTGCAGCCGCCCGCCGTCCACGCATACCACCTGCGCCTGACTGCTTTCGTCCGCCTTGCCAAAAATGAAATATTACACTTCCCTCCGCGTAAATCCGTCATACGCGGTGATCAAAAAGAGGATCATATGAACTGCCAGAACGCCGATGGAAAATCCAATGGTCTGGTTTGGAAACACTGTATTTCCGGAAGCCGCCTGGGACAGATTCATATTTGCAAAGATCAGGTATCTTCCCCAGTCACATCCCAACTGTGCCAGAAATGCCACGACAATGCTTCCGCCCATCAGCGCCGTCACGCCGATTCCGATCGCCAGCGCAGAGCTGCGCATCATGGAAGAGATCATAAATGCCATCGTCGTCATCGCGACCAGGCTGACGCCTTCCAGCAGATAATTTTTCAGCGCATACACGAATCCGCTTCCGACAGACACTTCACCCTGCGCCGCCGTCAGATACGGCACGGAAAAATCCGCTCCAAAAAACGGAATGTTGATCAGAGCCGTCGCCGCATAAACACCAAGGATCAGAAGGAAGGACAAAATCAGCATCGTAAGATATTTGCTGATAATGATTTTCCTCCGTGTGACTGGATTGACCAGTAAAAATTTAATGGTTCCGTTGGCAAATTCATTGGCGACGCATCCGCCTGCAAGCACGATCATGATGACGCTGACAATTGTGATCATCATCGCACCCTCCAGAAACGATCTCCAGTATGGGCTCTCTGTACTTCCATTCTCATCGATATAAGATTCGATGCCATGCTCCAGACGGTATTCACAGATTGCCGCCTGGTTCTGTGCTTCTTCATAGCTTGTATCGGAGACATACTTTCCCTCTGCTTTCTGCTGTTCCAGCTGCGCCACTTCCAGGAGAGCGCTTCCCGCTTCTTTCGCAGCATCTTCTCTCCAGTCGCCGGCATCCGGCTCAATCTGCTGATCCAGCATATAGCGATACCAGTATCCTCTCGCTTCTTTGACCGGCGCTTCTTCGCTTCCGGCTTCCATCTGTTCCAGACGCAGATTGGCGTAAGCTGTCCAGTCCTCCGCCTCGATCGTCTGAATGATGTCGTCAAAATTTTTCTGGTATTCTGCAGTTTCCTCCGCCGTAAGCATATCTTTCTGGTAGATCAGCGGAGACTGAAAACTGTAGTAAGCCTCATCCAAAGCTTCATACTCCCAGGAATCAATGTTCCATTCTTTTCCGCTCTGCAGCATATATTCGTATTCCGCAGCCTGTACCTCATAACCGTCCGGCTTGCTGCTGTTCAAATATTCCAGTTCGGACCGCAGATCCTGCTCCGTATAGGTATAACCACTGTAACTGTAACTTCCGGATATTTTCATCAGCGCCGCCACACCAACGATAAGAATCAAAAGGATTCCGAGCATGATGTATGTGCTCACCTTGCTGAAAATTTTAATCAGTTCATTCTGTATCAGCTTAAACAATTTGTGTTTCCCCCTTTGTCAGTTCAATAAACGCATCCTCCAGCCGCTGTGTCTCCACCGGAGAAACGGTATACACCAAAATTCCCGTCTCCATGATCTTCCGGTTGATCTCTCCCAGATGTCTCTGGATATCTTCCCCCTGGAGCTTCACTTCCAGATGTTCCGGATCACCGTACTCCACACTGCACTGCGGTTCCTGCTCCAGAAGAGCTGCCGCCCTGGCGGCATCCTCCACATGATAACGATACCTGGGTGCTTTCTGCTGCATACCCTCCACCATTTCCTCCACCGAGGTCACCTGGATCAGCGTACCGTTGACCAGAATCCCCACCCGGTCACACATCAGCTGCATCTCACTCATCAGGTGGCTGGATACCATTACGCAGATTCCTTCCTGATGCGCCAGATTTTTCAGGATATCTCTCAGATTCCGGATCCCCGCCGGGTCCAGTCCGTTGGTGGGTTCATCGAGGATCAGCACTTTCGGGTGATGGAGCAGTGCCTGGGCGACGCCAAGCCTCTGCCGCATACCAAGGGAATACTTTCCCACTTTCTCATGAATCCGGTTGGAAAGCCCTACCAGTTCAACCACCTCACGGATCCTTTTTTCGGTCACGCCCTTTCTCATCCGGGCATACTGCATCAGATTCTGCATCCCGGTCATATATTTATACATCTCAGGATTTTCCACAATGGCGCCGACGTTTGCCATCGCTTTTTCAAACTGCCTGGTCACATCCTCACCGCAGACGGCGATGCTTCCCTCGTCGATCCCGATCAGCCCCACCAGCATTTTGATCGTCGTCGTCTTTCCCGCGCCGTTCGGTCCGAGAAATCCGAATACCTCCCCTGCGTAGGTCGTCATGGAAAGATCATTGACGACCTTCCGTTTTCCGAAATATTTGCTGACATGCCGAATCTCAATGACAGCTTTCTGGTTCTGCTCTGCGTTTGTTGTCATAGTTTTCTTTCCCTCTGTCTTTGTCTCCGTTCCCATTTTCGTCTCCTTTATGCATTCTCTGCCATATAAGCGACCATATTGCCGATTTTCCACTGTCCGCCGTCCTGATACATGGTGATTTCCACCGTATAGTCGAAATTCTGCACCACATTCGTACCGTTTCCGGATGGCTGAGACGAAACAAAACTGCCGTCCTCTCCGGACAATCCATAGACTGGATACAGGAGATCTTCCCTGCTCATCTCCAGACTGACGGAATACCCTGCCCTGATCTTCGCACCCTTCGGCCCGTTCTGGCTGATAGAGATATCTTTCAGAACCTCCGTGTAATCGACAATCTCCGGATCATTGGCCGCATAACGTTCCCGATAGGCGAGATAATTCCGGACATCTTCCTTTGTATATCCGAAGTAATAACCATTGTCCTGAGATTCCGTCCAGTATTTTTCCAGAAGTTCCTGGGTCCTGGCAATCCTTTCCTGGGGCGCCGCCAGATTGACGGTCTTTATCTCTTCCATGTACTGCCGGACCGCCTGCTCAATTTCCGGTTTTGCCTCCTTGAAACGTGCGTTGTCCACCAGCACATAGACAGCAACGCACAGCACCGCCACAATCGCCAGGATCACTCCGCGGTTTGCGTGTTTGAAAAATTTTTTCATTCTCTTCCTCCTTCTCCTTCACTTTCCTGTAACCTTTCAGCCAGCTGAACGGTTACGTCTTTTTCTGAAACTATCCTACAACAAATATCTTGAGAATCCCGTTGGAAAAATCTTAGGAAAACCACGGGAAAATCTTATGTTTTGTTTAAGTTCCGTTACCATTCAGCCAGGAACTGCCAATTTATTACGCAAACCAGGCGAAATAATTGTATATTTCCATCTGAAATAAAAAAGACCGCCAAAAAGCCACTTCAATTTGAAATCAAAATGGCTTTTGAGACAGTCTCTCCATACGTTATGCAATTTTCAAACACGCTCTAGATCTTTTTCAGCTTGGCAAAAGAAGCAAACATCTTCTTAACCCCTGCTTTCTCAAACTCTACAGTCACTTCGAAATCCTTGCCGCCCTCGACAATGGCTTTGACGATTCCCACGCCGAATTTCACGTGGCGCACGGTATCCCCCACTTCATAGTCCAGGTGGTCTGCCTTTGTCACTTTAAACTGACGGGGCTGGAAACTGTTGGTCTGATACAGGCTTTTCATCGCTCCATAGAGCCCGCTCTTCGGCTGCGGATCCACCTGGGGCTTCTGCTTCACTTCCTCGAAGGTACGTCCCATATCCACCAGCTCTCTCGGGATTTCCCGGACAAAGCGGGATGTTTTGTTATACTGGGTCTCGCCCCGGATCATCCGCTGTTTCGCACTGGTCATGGTCAGTTCCTTCATCGCCCTGGTGATCCCCACATAACAGAGCCGGCGCTCTTCCTCCAGATCACCGGGATCATCGCTGGTGATCGTCAGGTAACTTGGGAAAATCCCATCTTCCATTCCGGCAAGAAATACATGGGGAAATTCCAGACCCTTGGCGCTGTGCAGCGTCATCAGCAGCACATAATCACTGTCCTCATCCACAGAATCAATATCGGAGACAAGCGCTACATCCTGAAGAAATCCTCCCAGTGTCGGATTCTCCGTCTCGTCCTGGTAAGTGACGATCTTTGAAATCAGTTCGTCGATATTTTCAATCCTTGCCTGAGCTTCCTCCGTATCTTCCGCCTGCAGTTCCGCCACATAACCAGTCTCCTCGATCACAAGCTCGAGAATTTCTTTGACCGACAGGTATTCCGCCTTTGCCCGCATCACTTCGATCAGGGAAGTAAACGAACGGATCTTTGAGGCGGCTCTTCCCATCGTCGGGATCATCTCTGCCTCCAGCAGTGCGTCAAAGAAACTGATACCATGGAAATCCGCCCATTCCTGCGCTTTCCCAATACTCGCTGCTCCGATTCCCCTTTTGGGAATATTGATGATTCTCTGTACCGCCAGATCATCCTCCGCATTATCCAATACTTTCAGATAACTGAGCAGATCCTTGATCTCCTTTCGTGCATAGAAATTGATTCCGCCGACAATCTTATAAGGAATATTCGCCATCAGGAATTTTTCCTCAAACAGCCGGGACTGGGCATTGGTGCGGTACAGCACCGCAAAATCACGATAGCGGCTGTGTTCCGTCCGGACTTTTTTAGAAATTTCCCCCGCAATATACTCGGCTTCCTCAAAACCGGTCAGAAACTGACGGTAATTCACCAGAGGCCCGTCTCCGTTTTCCGTCCACAGCTTTTTCTCTTTCCGCCCCTTATTGTTGGCGATCACTTCATTCGCCGCCGACAGAATATTTCCGGTAGAACGGTAATTCTGTTCCAGTTTGACCACTTTCGCATCCGGAAAAATCTTTTCAAAGCTCAGAATATTTTCAATGTTCGCGCCGCGGAATTTGTAAATCGACTGATCGTCATCGCCGACCACACAAAGATTTCTGTACTTCTGCGCCAGCAGACTGATAAAGCGGAACTGCACGGTATTCGTATCCTGGTACTCGTCCACCATGAGATAACGCAGACGTTCCTGATAAGATTCCAGTACCTCCGGGCATTGCGTAAACAGCTCCACCGCGTTGACCAGCAGATCGTCAAAATCCATAGCATTGTTGGAGCGGAGCTGTTCCTGATATTCGTCGTAGACATCCGCAATCTTTCTCAATTTCCAGTCAATCCCGGCATCCTTCCGGTACTGCTCCGGGGAAATCATCTCATTTTTTGCCGCTGAGATCGCTGACAGCAGCGAGCGGTCCTTGAAGGTCTTGGTATCCAGGTTCAGCTTCTTGATGATCGCCTTCATCAGGGTTTTGGAATCCTCCGTATCATAAATGGTGAAATTGTTGCCATATCCGATACGGTCGGCATACCTGCGCAGGATCCGCACACAACTGGAGTGGAAGGTGCTGACCCAGACCTGCTCCGCGCCGAAGGAAACGATCCGGTCAACCCTCTCCCGCATTTCCTGCGCCGCTTTATTGGTAAAGGTGATCGCCATGATCTGATAAGGCGGCACCTGCTTTTCTTCTATTAAATATGCAATCCTGTGCGTCAGTACCCTGGTCTTTCCGGAACCGGCGCCTGCCAGAATCAACAGCGGTCCCTCGGTATATTCCACTGCCTCCATCTGTCTTGGATTCATTCCCTCTGAAATATTCATAATAATCTCCTGTCTGATCTAAGTTTCTGTGACTGTTCCGAAATCAGTCAGCGTAGCGGGCTACGCTGACTGATTTTGGGGCAAATTTCCCGCAAAGTGGGGCGTGCAGATTGCAGGAATGAATTTTCAAACACGCTCTAGTATATAATATTTTCGCCTGAGAAACAATACCCGACAGGCTCAGAACCTTTTTCTTTACGAAAGATCTGGTTTAGACAATTCCTTCCGGAATTTCTCTCCATGATACCTTTTTTATCTGACATCATACATTTGTCAAGTAAATAACGTACTGAGTTTTCACAGAAAAAAAGCACTCCAACCTGTGGAGTGCTTTTCTCTGCCCTTCCGGGACTTTCATCCGTGCGTTAGAAGATTCGAACTCCCGACCTTTTGGTCCGTAGCCAAACGCTCTATCCAGCTGAGCTAAACGCACATGCCTCTGTTGAACTTGTCAACAGTAGATATTGTACAGTATTGTTTCTAAATTGTCAACAAGTTTTTTGATTTTTTTCCTTTTCATGGATTCTGGAAAGCAAGTGACATTTCTTTTCTTCCATGTTACAATAAAACTGCTTTGAAAATTCAGAAATCATGAATCAAAAAAGGAGAGCAAAGCCAATGATAACGACAATCCTCTTCGATCTGGACGGAACGCTTCTTCCGATGGATCAGGAACTCTTTGTAAAAACATACTTTAAAGCGCTTACCGCACGCGTCGCCCCTCTGGGCTACGAGCCACAGGCACTGCTCGACGCCGTCTGGGCAGGTACCGCCGCTATGGTGAAAAATCCAGGAACCTGCACCAACGAGGAAGTATTCTGGAACTTCTTTGCCAAACAGTTCGGTGAACGGGTGCGGGACGACATCCCGGTGTTTGAAGATTTTTACCGCAACGAATTCCAGCAGGCGCAGAAAGTATGCGGTTATAACCCAAAAGCCCGTGAAGCCGTCGAATTTGCCCGTTCCCTCGGTTTCCGGGTCATTCTTGCCACCAACCCGCTCTTCCCTTCCATCGCCACCGAATCTCGCATTCGCTGGGCAGGACTGGAACCGGAAGACTTTGAATTCTATACAACCTACGAAAATTCCAACCACTGCAAGCCGAACCCTGCCTACTATCAGGATATCCTGACCAGAGCACAGGTAAAACCAGAAGAATGCCTGATGGTCGGAAACGATACCACGGAAGACCTGGCGGCAGCCACTCTTGGCATCTCCGTCTTCCTGCAGACCGACTGCCTGATCAACCAGAAATCCGTGGATATCAGCCAGTATCCTCATGGCGATTTTGATGCACTGATCAACTACCTGTCCTCCCTGAAAAACAGCAAGGCTGAACAGTAAAACCCTGTCGCTCACTCCTGAATCCTGACAGAGGATTTGGATCTGCGTAACCGTTCAGCCGACTAAACGGTTACATGCGTGCGACCATACATCTTCGAATACGTCTGAACATCAAAACAGCCAGAAGCCCCTCCGGTACCCGACCGGAAGGTCTTCTGGCTGTTTCCTGTCTGCAGCCGTCTGATGTACAGAAAAACACGGCTACTTCCTGTTAATATTGTTCTTGTTCGTCATCCGCAGACGCGCCATCGCTCTTGCCAGCGACGCCTGGGTGTGATAATATTCCTGCTGGCTCTGCTTCTGGCGAAGCTGTTCCTGCGCGCGCTCCATCGCCTCTCTGGCACGCAGCGCGTCGATTTCTTCCGGCCGCTCGGCAAATTCCACAAGGATGGTCACACGGTTGTTGATCACCTGCGTAAAGCCTGTACCTACGACCGCCTCATGTACTTCCCCGCTCTCCGTGCGGAAACGGATGGTTCCCGTACTGGTAGCGATCATCATATCGGAATGGTGCGCAAGAATCGCATGTTCACCATCCACCGCCGGAAACACCACAGAAAGACATCTTCCCTGAAAGAAGACACGGTCTGCCGCAATGACTTTCAGATAGAAGGTATTTTTTTCACCATTCTCTGCCATCCGTCATCCTCCTCTTCTTTATGCTTCTCCCTGCAGTGTCTTCGCTTTCTCGATCACGTCGTCGATGGTTCCCACATTGAAGAACGCAGCTTCCGGATACTGATCCATCTCACCGTCGATGATCATCTTAAAGCCTCGGATCGTCTCCTTCAGCGGAACATATTTGCCCGGAACTCCGGTAAAGGTCTCAGCCACATGGAACGGCTGGGACAGGAATCTCTGAATTTTTCTCGCCCGGTATACGGTCTGCTTGTCCTCCTCGGACAGCTCTTCCATACCAAGGATCGCGATAATATCCTGCAGTTCTTTGTATTTCTGCAGAATCTCCTGCACACGGCGCGCCACTTCATAATGTTCCTCGCCGACAATCTCCGCCTCCAGGATTCTGGACGTGGACTCCAGCGGATCCACCGCCGGATAGATACCCTGCTCCACGATCTTACGGGAAAGTACCGTCGTCGCGTCCAGATGGGCGAACGTCGTCGCCGGAGCCGGGTCGGTCAGGTCGTCCGCCGGCACATAGACTGCCTGAACGGAAGTAACGGAACCGTTCTTCGTGGAAGCGATACGCTCCTGAAGTTCACCGACATCCGTTGCCAGTGTCGGCTGATATCCTACTGCGGAAGGCATACGGCCCAGCAGCGCGGAAACCTCGGAGCCTGCCTGCACGAAACGGAAGATATTGTCGATGAACAGAAGCACGTTCTGATGCTCCTCGTCACGGAAATACTCCGCCATGGTAAGTCCGGTCTCCGCCACACGCATACGCGCTCCCGGCGGCTCGTTCATCTGTCCGAAGACCAGAGCGGTCTTCTCCAGAACGCCGGATTCTTTCATCTCGCACCAGAGATCATTTCCCTCACGGGAACGCTCTCCCACACCGGTAAAAATAGAATATCCGCCGTGCTCCGTTGCAATGTTTGTGATCAGCTCCTGGATCAGGACGGTCTTTCCTACGCCGGCGCCGCCGAACAGACCGATCTTACCGCCCTTTGCGTACGGAGCCAGCAGGTCGATGACCTTGATACCGGTCTCCAGCACCTCTACCACCGGACTCTGGTCTTCAAAGCTCGGCGGATCTCTGTGGATGACCCAGTGCTGCTCGCCGGACAGATCTTCTCCGCCGTCGATCGCGTCGCCCAGCACGTTGAACAGACGCCCCAGTGTTTTATCTCCCACCGGCACGGAAATGCCGGCGCCTGTCGGAATAACTTCCATATCCTTGTGAAGTCCCTCGCTGGCTGACAGCATGATACAGCGGACCGTATTGTTTCCGATATGCTGTGCAACCTCCATCACGCATTTTTTATCTCCGTTCTGGACGGTGAGGGCATCTTTAATCATAGGAAGATCGTTATCCCCAAATTCTACGTCTACGACAGGTCCCATGACCTGTACAATTTTTCCATTCTTCATACGATTTCTCCTCTATTTCTATTTCTGGCAACTGTTCAGCCAGCTGAACGGTTACCTTTTCTGTGCTCTGGCACCGCTGATTACCTCGGTGATTTCCTGAGTAATACTTGCCTGTCTTGCACGGTTGTAGGAGATATTCAGCTCATGCAGGATTTCCTTCGCACTGTCGGTGGAATTCTGCATGGCGATCATTCTCGAGTTCTGCTCACTGGAATAGGACTCGACCAGACAGCTGTAGATCATTCCGGTAATATAGTTCGGCACGATCATATCCAGCACTGCCTCCTCAGAAGGCACCATCTCGATCTCCTCCTGGTGGATATCCACAATTGCAGGCGTCTTCACTTCAAAGGTCGCTTTTTTCAATGGCAGCAGCTGGATCATCCGCGGCTCCATGGCAACCGAATTGTTCATCTGGGTAAAGATGATATACACCTCATCCAGTTCGCCTTTGTTGAATTTATCCACCAACAGTTCTGAGATCACGCGGGCCCTGTGCATCGTTGGATTCTGCACGGTATAATGAAACTGGGTATCGATCGCCATATTCCGCCGTGTGAAATACTGGCGTCCCATTTCCCCCAGGATAAACAGATAACTGTCACAGTCTCTCGCCGCCATCTCATCCTCGGCAAGCTTCTCCACGTTGTGATTGTAAGCGCCCGCCATACCTTTGTCACCGGTGATAACGACATAGCCGACTTTCCGGTCTTTTCCCTGAACAGTTCCCCGTTCGTCAAAATAACGGTGCTCCAGATCCGGCACATGGCGCAGGGTACGGGAAATCGCACCCTGCAGAGCATAGAAATACGGCTCGGTATCCTCAAGGGCTTTTTTTGCCTTTTTCAGTTTGGAAGAAGAAATCGTATACATCGCGTTGGTAATCTTCATCGTATCCTGAACGCTTCGGATCCTGTCCTGGATTTCTTTCATATTTGCCATCTATCAACACCTGCTCTTGTCTTTGAATTCCTCTGCAGCACGTTCAATCTTTTCGATCAGCTCCTCAGTGAGTACCTTCTTCTCTTCAATCTCCTGTCCGATCTCCGGATAGGTGCGGTCGAAGTATTCCAGCATCTCCATCTGATAAGCTTTCATCTTTTTGACTTCCACATGCATCATCTTCTTGTGGGTCGCCGCAACCAGAGTGATCACCTGCTGATGCATGCTCAGCGGGTTGCACAGCGGCTGTTTCAGCAGTTCCATCAGCCCTTTTCCGTACCGCAGCTGTTCCTGCGTCGCGTCATCCAGGTCTGAGGAGAACTGGGTAAATACTTCCATCTCACGGTACTGAGCAAGATCGATACGGATCGAACCTGCCGCTTTCTTCATCGCCTTCGTCTGCGCCGCGCCGCCTACACGGGATACGGAAAGACCTACATTGACAGCCGGACGCATACCGGAATTGAACAGGTCGCTTTCCAGGAAGATCTGTCCGTCTGTGATGGAAATCACATTCGTCGGAATATAAGCGGAAACATCGCCCGCCTGTGTCTCGATGATCGGCAGCGCTGTAATGGACCCGCCGCCCAGCTCATCCGACAGACGGCTGGAACGCTCCAGCAGTCTGGAATGCAGATAGAAAACGTCACCCGGATACGCCTCACGTCCCGGAGAACGCTCCAGCAGCAGGGACAGCGCACGGTAAGCCACCGCATGCTTGGAAAGATCGTCATATACGATCAGGACATCTTTTCCCTGATGCATAAAGTATTCCGCCATGGAAGTTCCCGCATACGGTACGATGTACTGAAGCGGAGCACAGTCACTGGCAGTGGCGGATATGATAATGGAATACTCCATCGCACCATGTTTCTCCAGACTGGAAACCACTTTTGCCACTGTAGATGCCTTCTGTCCGATTGCCACGTAGATGCAGATCACATCTTTGCCTTTCTGGTTGATGATCGTATCTGTGGCAATGGATGTCTTTCCGGTCTGGCGGTCTCCGATGATCAGCTCACGCTGTCCGCGGCCAATCGGGAACATGGAATCGATTGCCAGAATACCGGTTTCCATCGGTGTATCCACGGATTTACGCTCTACGATGCCCGGAGCCTCCTGCTCGATGGGGCGGTAACCGTCTGCCTCGATCGGACCTTTTCCGTCAATCGGCTCACCCAGAGCATTTACCACACGGCCGATGAATTTCTCGCCCACTGGCACGCCGGCTTTTTTTCCGGTCCGCACCACTTTGGTTCCTTCTTTGATCCCTGTATCTTTTCCAAACAGAATGACGCCGATCTGGTTTCTTCGGATATCCTGCACCATACCCTTCAGACCATTCTCAAAGGTAACAATCTCGCCGTACATCGCATGATCAATGCCGTAGACATTGGCGATTCCGTCACCGACATAGATGACCGTACCTGTCTCCTGGTCCCGGGCAATTGCGTCATAGTTCTCTATTTCTTCTTTCAGAATCGAAATGATTTCTTCTGAATTGATTGAACTCAACTCATTCACCTCCGGATTATTTGTTGTGTCAACTGTTGCAAACGTCCTTTCAGGCTCCAGTCATATTCGCTGCTGCCCGCCTTCAGGATGAAGCCGCCGATCAGCTCCGGATTCTCAACCAGCTCGATCTTCGCCTCTCTGCTGTGATATTTCCTGCAGAGAAACTGTCTGATTTTTTCCATCTGCTCTTCCGTTGGCAAAGTAACGTAAGACAACGTTGCCGTGAGGATATTCTCCTGCTTATCCGCGTATTCCTGATAAGCCCGGAAGATTTCCTCCGCTTTTGCGGCCTGGTCATGGTCGCACATGGTCTTTAAAAAGTTCTGCATGTCTTTCGGGAAGATCCTCTCCACCAGACGATGCTTCGCCTCCAGAGAAACCCTCGGATCCTCCAGCGCTTTCTGCACCTGCGGCACTTCTCTCAGGATCTGTCTGGTCGTTTCCACCGCTTCCCTGTCTGTCTTCAGCTCATACAGAACCGTTGCATAACTAATTGAGGTCTGTGTCATCACTATCACCTGCTTTGTCCAGGAACTGGTCATAGAGTAACTGGTCACTCTCTGCGCCGCTCCTGTCTCCAAGAATCTTCTGCGCCGCAGTTAAAGCCAGCCCGGCAACCTCTGTCTCCATCTCGCGCATCGCCTTCTCGCGCTCCAGAGTTACCGTCTCTCTTGCCTTTGTGAGAATGTCTTTCGCCTGGCCGTTTGCCTGATCCAGGATCTTGTCACGCTCAAACTGGGCATCTTTCTTTGCCTGCTCCACAATCCTGTCGGATTCGCTTTGAACAGCTGCGATCTGATTCTCGTATTTTTCCTTTAACTGCATAGCCTCGGTCTCTGTGGCGCTGGCATGATTCAGCATCCCGTCCACCTTCGCCTGGCGCTGAGCAAGAATGTTGTCCAGCGGCTTGATCAGAAACTTTTTCAGAAGGAAGTAAAGGATCAGTATATTGATGATGATATATACCAGATTGATATCTATTCTTAACACCTGTCGCACCTGCCTATTCTTGATTTCGTCAATGTCAGATCACTCAAAATTACAGTACGAAGATCAGAAGCAGACCGATAACGAAACCATAAATAGCAGTTGCCTCAGCCAGAGCCGCGCCCAGCAGCAGGGTCTTGCTGATCTTGCTCTCTGCTTCCGGCTGTCTCGCAACAGCTTCCGTTGCCTTACCGGTTGCCAGACCGATACCTACACCTGCTCCGATACCTGTTAAAGCTGCGATTGCTGCTCCGATTGCTACTAAATATTCCATGACATTTTCTCCTTTTCTTTTCCAATTTGATTTTTTGAAATTCTGTAACAGTTCAGCTTTGCTGAACCGTTACATGCAAAATCCATTTAAAATCGCCTTTGGCGATGGAATTTTGCACTCCTGAATCACGTTCTTACGGTCTGCGCAGCATGTGCGCAGCCCTGAGATGAACTGTTACGAAATTCTTCCTGAACTTCTGCAGGCTTCTTTGAATTTCTTTTTTTGGCTTTTTTCAATTTCTCTATAAAACCTTTCTGTCTCCGGGAACGCTTCCGGTCCCATTCCTTATCAGTCCTCGATCTGTTCTTTGATAAACAGAGAGGTCAGGAAAACAAAAACATAGGCCTGGATCAGGCCGTCAAATACATCAAAGTACAGGCTGAACGGTATGGGGACACCTACAGGGGCGACGCCCTTGATCAGTTCCATGACCACAAAACCTCCCAGGATATTTCCGAACAATCGCATACACAATGATACGGGACGTATAAAAATCTCCATCACATTGATCGGCGCGATCATCGGCATCGGCTCCGCGAAGGATTTCACCCATCCTTTGACACCACGGTAATGAATACCTGCGTATTCAATCAGAATAATACTCATGAGCGCGAGGGCAATCGTCACGTTCATGTCCTTGGTCGGCGGTTTAAAGCCGAGCAGCCCGATCATGTTGGAGACTCCCAGATACATAATCACGGTAATCATATAATTGGTATACCGTTTTCCGTTTTCTCCCAGGATATCTTCAAAGAATCCTTTGATCCAACAGTAAAAGGACTCCAGCGCCAACTGTTTTTTGCCTGGATTTTCCACCCGCAGGTCGTGGGTCAGCCAGATGGAAACCAGCACCAGCGCCGCCATAATGATCCATGTCACAACAACCGATTCGTCAATGTCTCCCAGGATTGGAAGGCGGAAGGCTGTCTGACAAGTCAGCTGCTCAATTAAATCATCTTTGAATTCTGCCGTGTTGCTCCCTCCCTTCTGAAAAATTTTCTACTTATTTAATATAAGTTTAATATAAGGTACTGCTGTTTTTTGAATTTGTCAATTCTTAAAGATTTTTTCCATCTGCACAAGAATTTCTTATTTTTTTGTATCTTCTGCACGTCTGTTTCTCTTATTTTACAGCATTTTTCGTCATGTTATATATTGATAAAATCTGAACCTTATGCTTTTTGCCGGTTTGTGCCCGTTTCAGGCATAAAGTTCTTTTCAAAACCACTTGAAAATTGTGAAAAACTCCTGTTCAGAAAAAAATGGCAACCGTTCAGCTGCCCGAACAGTTGCCATCTTTTTCATCCTTTATATGCACTTTCTATATATAAACTCTTTTTATTCCATCAGATATCCTCTCGCCTCCAGCTCCTGCCGGATATGTTCCAGGGTCTCTTCCGAATCCGCCCGAACCGTATGAAAGTGGATCCCGCTGGTGATATTTTTCAGCGGGCTGGATTTTCCCGCATGGATCTCCTGAAGAAATTCCGCCACTTTCCGTCTGGAACTGACGTTCAGGTCCGCCCGGATCTTTCCATACACCTCATGATCCACAAAAACATCCAGCACGATCCCGCCGTTATCCACGATCAGGTTCAGTTCATCCTCAATCTGCTGATCCGTGTGCCGTACCTTGAACACCTGCTCCGCCTGTGCCGGGATCCGGCAGATATATCCCTTATTGGTTGAAAGGATGTCATATCCGGCTGCACGGAGCGCCGCGATATCCTGCACAATGATCTGACGGCTGACGCCGCATTTTCCTGCCAGCCAGGTTCCGGACACGGGAGTATCGCTTCCGCGGATACAGTCCAGTATTTCCTGTCTTCTCTCTTCCTGATTCATACCGTCATCCTCCCAGGAACAGGCTGCCCGCCTGGAAAATCAGTACGGCCGCGATCCATGCCACCGCAAACTGGAAGACCACGCAAAGTCCCGTCCATTTCCAGCTGCGTGACTCTCTGTGGATCGTCGCAAGGGCAGCGATACACGGCGTATACAGCAGCGCGAATACCATCAGGCAGTACGCGTTCAGTCCGCCAAAGCCCATGCCTTCCAACAGCGTTCCAAGGGCTGCCATTCCTTCTGCGGAAGTGATGTTTCCAATACCAAACAGTACGGAACAACTGGAGACAACCACTTCCTTCGCTGAAATTCCGGCGATCAGTGCCACAACGATCTGCCAGTATCCCAGACCAGCCGGCGCAAACAGCGGCTCAACCGCCTTTCCTATCACAGAACCAAAGCTCTCCTGAATCTCCGTCGTATATCCTCCGGTTCCGAAATTCAACAGGAACCACATCAGGATCGACGCGATAAAAATCGTAGTTCCGGCTTTTGTCAGATAATCCTTAACCTTCTCCCATACATAGATGGCGATCGTCCGCGCGCTCGGCGCCTTATACTCCGGCAGCTCGATCAGAAGATTATACTGGCTTTTTCCTTTGTCCATCAGGTGGACAACAAAAGCAACCAGGATCGCCACCGCCAGTCCGAGCACATACATGGAATATGCCGCCACCATTGCGTGTTCTCCAAAAAACACCTGGGAAAACAGCAGATAAATAGGAAGTCTCGCACTGCAGGACATAAACGGTGTCACCAGCATGGTCTTCAGCCGGTCATACCGGTTTTCCAGCGCCCGGGAAGCCATGATCGCAGGAACCGTACATCCAAATCCAAGGATCATCGGAATAAATGCCCGTCCCGAAAGACCAACTTTTCCCATCAGACCGTCCATCACATAGGCGACGCGCGCCATATATCCGCTGTCCTCCAGGAACGCAAGCGCCAGGAACAAAATGAAAATGTTTGGCAGGAAGGTCAGGATTCCTCCGACTCCGGAGATAATACCGTCCACGATCAGAGAGGTCAGCGCCTGATTGACCTCCAGCGCTTCCAGCGCACCCACCGTTCTCTGAGAAATCATTTCGATAAACAGCGCCATATATTCTTTCAGCCAGTCGCCGATGGTGAACGTCAGGAAAAATACCCCTGCCATGATCACCAGAAAGATCGGAAGCCCAAGCCACTGGTTCGTTAGGATTGCGTCCACCCGGTCCGTGGCCGCCGCCTTCTGCTCCCGGTGAACCATGACCTCATCCATGATCTCTTCGATAAAATCATATTTCTCATTGATGATCTGCTGTTCATAGTTACAGACAAAGCCCTCCGGAAGTTCCACCGGATAACGCTTCGTCACTTCCTCGTCGCCTTCCAGGATCTTAATGGCGTGCCAACGGTGGTTGAACATCTCCGGATACTTCTGCTTCAGCTGCTCCTTAATGACATCAATCTTGTCTTCCACCTCATCGCTGTAGACCATCGCAAATTCCCTGTGGTGGTCATGGGGATGCTGTGACTGCCGGTTGCCATGATGATGGATCACAGGAGTCTTTTCCTGATGATCCTTATGGTGAACTGCCGCGTGCATCAGGATATCCAATCCCCGCCGTTTTCTCGCACTGACCGGCACAACCGGTATTCCAAGCATCTCCGGCAGGCGGTGCAGATCGATCTCCATTCCCCGCTTTTCCACGATATCCATCATATTCAGCGCAAGCACCACCGGTTTGCCAAGCTCGATCAGCTGAAGCGTCAGGTAGAGGTTCCGCTCCAGAGAAGAGGCATCCGCAACGTCAATGATCACATCCACCGCGTCGCTCAGTATATATTCCCTGGAAACCTTTTCTTCCATTGTATAGGATGTCAGGCTGTAGGTACCCGGAAGATCCACCAGTTTCATCTGGTAATCCTGAAACCGGAAGGAGCCTTCCACCTTTTCCACCGTCACCCCCGGCCAGTTTGCCACTTTCAGATTCGCGCCGGTGTACGCGTTGAACAATGTGGTCTTTCCACAATTGGGATTGCCGATAAACGCCACATTCAAAAATTTATCACTCATCGTCCTGCGCCTCTCCTACTTCTATATTTTCTGTCAGCATCCTGCCCACCGCAAATCTGGTTCCGCGGATCTTCACGATCATCGCCCCGTGACGTTTCCGGTTCATAACCAGAATCTTGCTCCCGCAGGTCAGCCCCAGTGCCTGGAGCCTGCGTTCCATATCTACCGGAAGATCCATTCCTGTCACAACATAGGATCTCTCCGTCTGTGTCTCTCTTAATTTCATCTGTATCTCTCCATCCTGCAGTCTCTCACACCAATGTTATCCACTGCCAGATCACTGCCACATTCACATACCGTAACAGTTCAGCCAGCTGAACAGTTACCACATGCCTGCTTTTCCGCTGCCATTCACAGTGTTCAGGCAATCTTTTTTGACTATTTCTGTCATAAAATACTATCATAATCATACTTTTTTTTCAAGTCTGCGGCAGGCGGACGGAGGATAGCCGAACTGTCTGCGGAACAGACGGCTGAACTGAAATTCGTCATAAAATCCAAAACTGTGCGCGATATCTTTCAGCCCTCTGCGCGGGTCCTGGCAGATCAGCGCCCGCGCCATATTCAATTTCATCTGCATCTGGTATTGATGGATGGAGGTTCCGGTATGGTTCCGGAAACGGCTGCTGATGGTCCGGATACTGAATCCATATTCCTTCGCCAGTTCCTCCGGCGAGAAGAAACGTTCCGGAGACGCGTAAAAACGCTGAAGGATTTCCCGTATCACCGGATCCGGATTCTGCCTTTCTTCCTTCTCCTCCACAGAAAGTTCACACAGCAAAAGTTCCAGAAGCGCCGTTGTCCTCAGCTCCTGCTGCACGCCTCCCGACCAGAACGCTTCCACCATCTGCTCAAACAGCCGGGGGATTTCCCTGTTTCCGGCACTTTCGGAAAGCTTCGGAATCCACAGCCCCTTCCCTTTTTCTTTTCCGTCCGCCTCCAGCCCGGCGAAATGAATGTACATATTTCTCATGCCCGGCGTACATTTTCCCCTGCTGAAATGATGTTTGCCCGGCTCCAGCAGCAGAACCTGCCCCTTCTCCATGGAATAACAGCAGTCCTCCTCCCAGATTTCCCAGCTCCCTTCCGTCAGATACAACAGATCATAAACATCCATCACACGATCCGGATGAAGGATTCCCTCCGGGCTGTAATTGACGTTGCACTCGCAGACCTTCCTCCTCTGCTCCGTTCCAAGAAAAATCATCGCATCTCCTCCTTTCTGCCGAATTATACATGTTTTTTCCCGCTTTGTCCATTTCTTTTTTCCCCTTATGCGATATACTTGTTACAGTTCAGCCAGGTCTGTGCATTCACTGCACAGACCGTATGAAAGTATAGTGCCTGCGAGCATCCGGCCCATCGCGAAGCGATTTTTAATGGCTGGATGCCGTAACAGTTCAGCTGGCTGAACTGTTACATATACTTATTTCAACAGTTGCCGGTCATCCGGCGAATCGTACCCACTGAAAGGAGAAACAGACATTATGGTAAAAAAACAGGAACATGAAATCTCGCTTTCCAGCTTTCGGATCCAGGACAGCTTCTGGTCTTATTTCCAGGACCTTGTCAAAGACACCGTGATCCCCTATCAGGAACAGATCCTGAAAGATGAGCTTCCGGATGTGGAGAAGAGCCATGCCATTGAAAATTTCCGGATCGCTGCCGGAGAGTCTGACGGCGAATATTACGGCATGGTCTTCCAGGACAGTGACGTGGCAAAATGGCTGGAAGCCGTGGCATACTCCCTGGCGCTCTGCCCCGATCCTGAACTGGAAAAACGTGCCGACGACATCATTGCACTGATCGGCAGAGCTCAACAGGAAGATGGTTATCTGAACACCTATTTCACCGTCAAGGAACCGGAGCACCGCTGGCAGAATCTTCATGACTGCCACGAACTGTACTGCGCCGGACATATGATAGAAGCTGCCGTCGCATATTATGAGGCAACGGGCAAGCGAAACCTGCTGGATATCATGTGCCGGATGGCTGACCATATTGACCATCGCTTCGGAAAAGGAAAGACCAGGGGAGTCCCCGGCCATGAAGAGATCGAGCTTGCGCTCCTGCGCCTTTACCGCGCTACCGGCGAGGACCGTTATCTGCACCTTGCGCAGTATTTCATCGACGAACGGGGAACAGAACCGGACTATTTCGAGGAAGAAGAAAAGAACCGCGGCTGGCATTACTGGTCCACGGACGGCTCCAACAGAAACTATGCCCAGAACTATGCCCCTGTCCGAAAACAGGACCATGCGGCTGGCCACAGTGTAAGAGCCATGTATCTGTACACGGCGATGGCGGATCTTGCAGGCGAGATCCACGACGATGCCCTCTGGCAGGCATGTCTGCGTCTGTTCGACAACACCGTAAACCGTCAGATGTATATCACCGGAGGAATCGGCTCCACGGTACACGGGGAAGCTTTCACCACCGACTACGACCTGCCCAACGATACCATCTACGCGGAAACCTGCGCTTCCATCGGACTGGTCTTCTTTGCCCGCCGGATGATGGAACTGAAACCGGACCGCCGTTTCTCCGATGTGATGGAACGGGCGCTTTACAACGGTGTGCTCAGCGGCATGCAGCATGACGGAAAGCGTTTCTTCTACGTAAATCCTCTGGAGGTGATCCCGGGACTGTCCGGACAGCAGCAGGAATACCGCCATGTGCTTCCGAAGCGCCCCAAATGGTATGCCTGCGCCTGCTGTCCGCCGAACATTGCCCGTCTTCTCACCTCCCTGTCCGTTTACGCGTGGGGAGAAGCCATTCATCCGAAGACAACTGATGCGAACCGCACCGACACGCTGTATTCCCACCTGTACATCGGAGGAACCTTTACTTCAAAGGCAGGCGGCGGCGTGACCATAAAGACAGAGACCGGATATCCCTGGAACGGCACCGTGCGCTATACGGTACTCCCGGAACAGACGGAGGCAGACTTTACCCTGTCCGTACGGATTCCGGGATGGTGCAGCACTTTCTCATTCTCGCTGAACGGAAACGTTCTGGATCAGGAAACGCTGGATATCCGTGACGGCTACCTGTATCTGAACCGTTCCTGGAAAAACGGCGATCTCCTGGAGCTTACACTGGATCTTCCGGTGCGCCGCATCTACGCAAATCCGCTGGTACGTGAAAATGCCGGACGTGTAGCTCTGATGCGCGGTCCTCTCGTCTACTGCCTGGAACAGGAAGACAACGGCGCGCAGCTTCAGACCATCCGTATCCCAAAAGACGCCGACCTGTCTGCTTTTGAAACCACAGATCCGGCACTCGGCTTCTACACGGCAGTCTCCGTCTCCGGCCTTCGCCTGATCCCTGACGGCAGCCTCTACAGCGAACGGCCGGCAAAGGCGGAAAGCGTTCCGCTTCATGCCATTCCTTATTATCTCTGGGGAAACCGCTCGGAAGGAGAAATGAGAGTCTGGATTTCTGAAAATTAAACAATGTTGATAACGGTTCAGCCAGGTCTGCACAGGAAATACGCAGATCTGGCTGAACTATTGCCATCGTTTTGTCAAGGGGCAAAACTTTATTAAATTTTCCTTCGTTTCGTATATTCAAAACCGGGAAATGGAATGATTTTACCATACACCTTTATCTTGCATATCACCGCAGATAAGTCCCGGTTTCTGCCGGGAGGCATATGAAACGACAGGAGGATTCAAACATGGCTACAAATAAGGTTGAGATATGCGGAGTCAACACTTCGAAGCTTCCGGTGCTCACCAATGAGGAAAAAGAAACGTTACTTACCAGGATCAAAGAAGGGGATTCTGCCGCCAGAGAACGGTACATTCAGGGAAATCTGCGCCTCGTGCTCAGCGTGATCCGGCGCTTTTCCAACAGCAATGAAAATCCGGACGACCTCTTCCAGATCGGATGTATCGGCCTGATCAAGGCGATCGATAACTTTGACACGACTTTAAACGTCAAATTTTCCACTTACGCAGTCCCGATGATCATCGGCGAGATCCGCCGTTACCTGAGGGACAACAACGCCATCCGTGTCAGCCGCTCCCTGCGCGATACCGCCTACAAAGCGCTCAGCATGCGGGAAGCTTATGTCCGTACTCATCAGAAAGAACCTACCATCGAAGAGATTGCGGAAGAAATCGGCATCGAAAAAGAAGACATCGTCTATGCCCTGGACGCCATCCAGAGTCCCATGAGTCTCTATGAACCGGTATATTCCGAGGGCGGCGATACCCTCTATGTGATGGATCAGCTCAGCGACAAGAAAAACCGCGAGGAAAACTGGGTCCAGGATCTTGCCCTTCAGGACGCCATCGACCGTCTCAGCGACCGGGAACGCCATATCATCAACCTGCGTTTCTTCCAGGGAAGAACCCAGATGGAAGTTGCCGATGAGATCGGGATCTCACAGGCACAGGTAAGCCGTCTGGAAAAATCAGCGCTTCGTTCCATGAAAAATTATCTCTCCTGAGCAGAACCAGCGAGGGGACATGCAAACCGCATGCCCCCTCGTAAAGCGCTGGCCGCAGACAGCAGCCAAACTCTTATGCTTCCTCATCGAGAAATTCATCAATCTGATCAGGCGTTACTTTCTGGTAAGGAAGATAAATATATTTTTCGTTTTCAAATTCAATGTCTTCCATCCCCTCTCCTGTGGCAGCCGCCACCGCCAGCTTTGCCATGGCTTCCGCCTGTCCTTCTTTGTCATTGTAAACCGTTCCCGCCATCTTTCCATCCCGGACTGCCTGCAGGCCCACATCCGTGCCGTCAATCCCGAAAAACACCGGAAGCGCGGACTCCGTATAATTCAGTTTCCGGTAAGCGTCCAGCGCGCCCAGCGCCATATCATCATTGTTTGCCAGAACAAGCTCGATCTTGTTCTGATACTGGCCGATCATCTGCTCCATCCGGTTCTGCGCCTGCGCCCGGTTCCAGTTTGCAATCTGGTAGCTGAGTTTTTCCAGGGCAATTCCATTGCTCTTCAAAGTCTCCACGGCATTCTCTGTCCGGATGATGGCATCCTGATGTCCCGCTTCCCCTTCCAGCACCACATACTGGATCTTTCCGTCTTTGTTGCGGTCGATCCGGTCATTTTGGCGTATCGCATCGACTGCCAATTCTCCCTGCATAATACCGGATTCTTCCGCCTCTGCTCCCACATAGTAGAGACCGTCCTGCTGCATCAGATCTTCCGCCACAGGCTCACGGTTGAAAAATATGATCGGTATGTCACGCTCCCTGGCAAGATCGATGATCTCCGACGGATCTGCCCGGTCCACCAGATTCACACAGAGGACATTGCAGCCCGCATCGAGCATCTCTTTTACCTGATCATCCTGGGTACGCTGGGAGCCTGCCGCATCACGGACCGTCACAGTAACCTCAAGGTCATCGCTCTCAAAAGACTGAAGCTCCTCTTTGAAACACGCGATCAGCTCATTGAGAAACGTATCGCTTTGATTATAATATGCCACTCCCACACGGACCTTATCCTCTCCCGACAACTGCTGGCTTTCACAGGCACATAAAGACCGCATGCACATACAAAAAACGATCCCTGCCGCCAAAATTTTTCTTCTTCTCATGCTCCACCTCTGTCTGGTTTTCGAACCGATGTATTATTGCTCTAGCTCATTGTAAAAAGGATTTCCTGGTTCTCTTTTGTAAACATCGTCTCCTTTCGGATCACCGTATAGGAGATCGTTTGGTCTTCCGGGCGGTAGAAACGATTCCGGAGACGCTCTGCAATCTGTGTCAGGCTTTGATAACCCATATTGAATTCATCCGGCACCACCAGGCATTCCACAGCGGTAACGTCGAGATAATAGAAAGCTTCCGTGGAATGGCCGATTCCATATACCAGCGCTCCATGCAGATCGTTCGCCGCTCCATTTTTCCCCGCCTCAGTCAGACTGTTATCGTCCAGCGCGGCTATCACGTCCACCTTCGGCATTGCCGACAGAGACTGATCCCCATCCTGCCCGAAAGAACCGGAAACCGACCAGCTGATCTCAGCACCGGAATCCTCCAGCTTCTCACGGAAGCCCTGCTCCCGGTTCTCCGCCGCCTCTGTTTCTTTGGTCTCAGAAAGGATCCCGATGGTCTTTCCGCTGATATTTCCGTTATAATCGTTCAGCAGCTCCTGTGCCAGAGCCGCTCCCATTGCGTAATGATCCGGCTCTGTGACCGGTAGTTCCGAGTCATCTCTTTCCTCGGACGCCGCCGACCCCACCAGCATGACAGGGACTTTCTTCTGAATCTTTTTCAGCGCCTTTTCCGTCTCCGCTCCGGGCGCCGGCTGTACGATCACCGCATCCGCCCCGTGTTCGATTTCGGCTTCAATCAGATCCATTTCGTCCGCCGCGTTCCATGCGCCTTCCGTTGTAACCACAGACATTTCAATCCCATGATCTTCCGCCGCCATTTTCAGTCCGTACTTAAAACCAGCCCACTGGTTATCCTCCGAATTCTGGAGAATGATGGAAACTTTGGCAAGATCTTTCCCGTTTTTCTCCTGCAGCATCAAAAACGCCAGCACCACGACCATGATGCCGAGAACCGCCTCTATTAAAAAAAACACTTTTTTATCATTCTTCATCTCTGTTTTCCCGCATTCCCTTGTCTTCCATTTCTTCTTTCCGGAAGATACTGCCTCTCTCAAGAATCTTTCTGTTTTCTTCCGTATACGGAATCTCCGGTATACAGATAGAAACCGTCGTTCCCTCATCGGGTTCGCTTTCGATGGAGAGACCGTATTCTGTTCCAAACAGAATCTGGATCCGATTGTTGACATTCACAAGGCCAACCCCTGAACCGTGTTTGTGAATCCTGTGGCTGTCCGTCAGTACAAGTTCCACTTCCTCTTCCGACATCCCGATCCCGTTGTCGCTGACCGCAAGGATAACATTTCCGTCCTCCCGCCTTCCGGTCACCCGGATCTCTCCGCAGTCTTCCATGCTGCTGACACCATAATTGATCGCATTTTCCAGGATCGGCTGCAGGATCAGCTTGACCGTACAGCAGGAATACAGGGAAGGATCCACGTCGAATTCAACGGAAAACGTATTCTTGTACCGGACCTTCTGGATATTCATATAGCTTTCCGCATGCTGCAGCTCCTCTTTCACTGTGATGATCGTGCGCCCCTGGGACAGGCTGATCCGGAACAACCTTGCCAGCTGAGAGATCATAAAGACCGCCTCGTCATTCCGCTCACCCTCCACCATCCAGGTGATGGACTCCAGTGTATTATAAAGAAAATGCGGATTGATCTGGCTCTGCAGCGCGTCCAGCTCACTCTTTCTCCGCTCATTCTGCTCCAGAACGATTTTTTTCATCAGAGAATCGATCTGTTCATAGGAACGCTGGATAGAATTTCCAAGATGCCGGATCTCCAGCGACCCTCCGATATAAATCTCCGGCTTTTTCCCCGCTTCGTATTCCATAACTGAATGGTTCAGCTTCAGGATCGGCCTGGAAATGCTGACGGAAACCAGCCGGTTGATCACCGCAAGCATCATCCCCATCAGACACATCAGCAGAAGAATGAAATAACGCATATTGACCATGCCGTGAGTGAAGGTGGAATAGGGAATCACACCCACCAGCTTCCATCCGGTATAACTGATCGTATTGACAACAATCTTCCGGCGTTCCCCCTCAAATTTCTCATCATAGACCCCATCCTTATAGGTTGCTGCTTCTATACTGTTTTCACTGGTGATCCCGTCGCTGATCTGTATCTGCCGCGGATGGTAAATGATCTCTCCATTGCCGTCACAGACATAAAAATACTGCCCGTTGTCAAAGGTGTTGATCTGTTTCATCATCCTGGAAATACCCGTATAATCCATATCTACCAGGAGCACGCCCAGCTGGGACACGCCATCCTGTGTGATCTCAACCACACGGCTCAGAGAGATCACCCAGTAATAACGCATCGTGGAATCGTCGAACAGATTCTGAATATGTGGTGTGGAAAAATGCATATTTTCCATCTCTTCCATCGCCTGCTGGTACCAGCCCTGTCTGGTCACATTCGGATCCTCTTTCTGAGACGCCACCGGCTCCGCCGCCAGCAGGCTTCCATAATTGTTATAAATGGCAATACTGCGGAGATTATCCTTGTTCGCCTCATACAGAAGATTCATCTTCGTCTGTATATCCTGCTCCTGACTGGAAAAATCACTTTCCTTTATCACGTTGTAGTACACTGTATCTGAAATCTGCCGCATGCTGACCAGATAATCCTCGAGATTTTCCGCCGTCTGTTCCATCAGTTTCTGGGTACTCTGCACGACCTCCTGCCTGGATGCCGCAGAGAACCTGAAATACATCACAACGCCCAGGATCAGCATAATGGAAACTGATATGACAGAGAATGCGATCATAACCGTAGACTGCATGCCTCTCGGCTTCAGTTTTTTCAAATTTATGACATACTTATTTTTCACTTTCTGTATGCTCCGTTCTATATTTGGAAGGCGAAACCCCAAACTGGCGCTTGAAGACATAGCTGAAATAATTCGGATCCGTATAACCAACGCTTTTTGCTATGACATAGCTTTTTTCATTCGTCTCCATCAGCAGGCGGGAAGCCTGTTCCATACGGTACTCCGTCAGATATCCGATAAACGAATTCCCCGTCTCCTTCTTGAAAATCGTGGAAAAGTAAGAATTCGATACCCCCAGCGCCTGGCAGATATGATCCAGCGAAAGATCTTCATCCGAATAATGATTGTGAACGTATTCCTTCGCCTTCGACACAAAGGATTTGGTAGATTTATTCCGCGCATTGACAAGCTGTTCGTGGAAAGAAAGACTGGTATCCGTAAACCATTTTCTCAGGGCGTCCGGTTCCAGTTCCAGAAGGCTGCTGTAAAGATTCCCCATATCTTCGGAAAATCCCCGAATCGTTATCTCGTTGTTCACCGCAAAACGATACAAAGCGCTTACCAGTTCCATGACGGCAATATGATGCTGCTGCAGAGACTTCGACGGAATAAAAATCCGGCTCAGATACTTATCCACTGCCTCCACAATCTCTTTTTCGGAACTCACACGGATCATCTTAAACAGATTTGCCAACTCTGTGTCATTAGCAATTCCGGATTCACTCATCTCCTGAGGCGCGATCTCTTTGATATTGATCGCCCTTGAAGCCCCGTAAATCGCCCGGTAGGAGACAGCTTCTCTCGCACTGCTGTAAGACTGTGCCAGTTCCAGAATATCCTCGCAGACCTGTCCGATGCCCACCGTCACCACCGCTCCGATGATCCGCTCAGCGTATTTGCAGAACCGGTCACATTCATCCGTCAGCTCCGACACCTCGTTTTCACTGCTGAGCTGCGGGATCAGCACAGTGTTGCCAAGATAGCTGAAGCATTTTGCATCCCACTTTTTCCCAAAATACTCTTTGACCTGTTTCTGTACAGAAGTGGCAAGAAGCAGCGGGTTCATGTTTTTCGGCACCCGTCTGGAGGAAGTATGGACAACTACACAGCAGAAAAAAGATCCGGTAAAGGAAATCTGATAATCGGAGAGATATTTGGGAAGATCTTCTCTTTTGATCCTTCCTTCCATCAACGTAGAATAGAAATTCGCCTGCAGGAGCGGCAGCGATTCCATATAATACTTCTGCAATTCTTCCACGTTCTGTTTTTCGCTGATCTCCTGATCCAGCTTAATCTTCAGTTTGGTAAACACATTCGTCAGTTCCACGGAATTGACCGGCTTCAGTATGTATTCTTCCAGTTCCAGATGGATGGCTTCTTTCGCGTATTCAAACTCATCGAACCCTGTGAAGAGCAGGATCTTGGTCGCCGGAAATTCTGTCTTGATGCGGCTGGATAATTCCATTCCGTCCATATACGGCATCCGGATATCCGTCATGACAACATCCGGCTGGAATTCCTCCACCATCTCAAGCGCTTTCACGCCGTTGTTGGCGTATCCGATCACAGAAAAACCGAGCCCTTCCCAGTTGATTTTTTTCATGATCACCTGTATGACTTCTTCTTCATCATCCACCAAAAGTACCGTATATTTTTCCATATCTTTTCTCCGTATTTGTGTATTTCCCGTTTGTTTTGTATTATATCAAACACCCTGAAAAATGTAAACGACCGTACCCGAACCGGCAGCAGATATCAGAGCGGCAGCTGTCTCCGGTATCAGGAAAAGACGCCGCCGTGCGGAATGTTCCGCACAGCAGCGCCTTTGTCAGGTTTGCATCACTGTTTCTATTTCTTCTGAACGTATTTCAGACAGTCAAGTGTTACTGCCACAAGGATGATAATTCCGGAGAATACGAACTGCAGGTTTGTATCGATACCAAGGATGGTCAGGGAATAAGTAAGTGCGGTAAAGATAACGACACCGACTACGACGCCCGAAATTTTACCGATACCACCGGTAAAGGATACACCGCCGACTACACAGGCCGCGATCGCATCCATCTCCCAGCCCTGTCCATAAGCTGCAGAACCGGAACCTACCATTCGCGCACACTCCAGCCAGGAACCAAAGCCATACAGAATACCAGCCAGAATGAATGCGCCTACGGTTACACGGAAAACGGAAATACCGGAAACCGCTGCTGCTTCCGGGTTGCCGCCGACCGCATACAGATTTTTTCCGAAAGTTGTTTTGTTCCAGATGAACCATACGATCACGATTGCTGCTACTGCCCAGAGGATAATGGTCGGGAAACCATTGATTTTCGGGATCACCATATTCGGGATCGTCGGCTCAATCGCGCCAAAGGATACACCTTTTGTTGCGTATGTAACAAGTCCGAAGATTACCAGCATGTTCGCCATTGTGGAAATGAACGGGTGCATTTTAAATTTGGCTGTAAAAAAGCCTGCGATGGTTGTGAAGAACGTACACAGAACCACACACGCTGCCAGCGCAAGAACCACTCTTCCCGCAACCGGTACTCCTGTAAAGTCAAAAACATGTCCGAACACGGAACCTGTATTGATACCCTGATGCATAATGATGGTAGCTGTGGTCATGCCCATACCAACCATACGGCCAATGGAAAGATCCGTACCGGTCAGAAGGATCAATCCCGCAACGCCGAGGGCAAGGAACATTCTCGGAGAAGCCTGCTGAAGGATATTCAGTACGTTGTTGTAGGTAAGAAGCGGCGATCCTTTCACAATCGGTGTAATGATACACAGCGCAATGAAGATCAGGAGGATCGCAATATACAGACCATTCTGCAGCAAAAAGTTTCTGCGGTTAAAGGTATACTTATAGTTTTCCCACTTCTGCGCTCTCGTCTCCAGGAATGTGAACTTCGACATACGGAGCATATCGATCAGATGATATTTATAGCTGTAGGCATTGTGTCTTCTGTCCTTGATCTGCTGGAAATCTTTGTCACGTTCCATTTTCGCATCAAACAGGCGGTTTTTCTGAACATATTTTTCATCTTTGATCTCCTGATGATCCGAAAGCTTCGCCATGGTTTCCTGATGCTGCTTTTTCAGCTCCGCAACTCTGGCATTGTACTTTTCCTGCGCCTGCACTTTCTCCTGTGCGCAGCTTACTTTCACCGGCTGATAATATTCGGCATCAAAATGTGCCTTGATGTAAGCCTCCGCATCGGCAATCAGCTTGGCAATCTCATCTTTGTTCTTTGCCTCCACTGCTTTTGCCTTTTCCAGTTCTTTTCCGGCATCGGAAAGCCTGTTTTCTTTCTCACCTTTGGTGAGGCTCTTGTCTCTCCTGATTCCATCCATCTGATTCTGGATAGAAACGACTTTATCGGTACCGTCGGCTCTCAGACTGTCAATCTGTTTCTGAATTTTTCCGACATATTCATCGATCGGCTTACGCAGCTTTAATTCCTGCTCAGCCGTAAGAATCTTACTGTTTGCATTCGCCATATCCGTCACGCTCCCTCGTTATAGGTATTTTGCACTGAGCCTTAAAAGTTCTTCCTGGTTTGTCTCTTTGGTGTTGACAATTCCGGAAAGATGTCCATTGGACATAACACCAATACGGTTTGTGATTCCCAGAATCTCCGGCATCTCAGAGGAAACAACGATGATCGTCTTTCCCTGTTTCGCCATATTGATGATCAACTCATAGATTTCATATTTTGCACCGACATCGATTCCTCTGGTCGGCTCATCCATCATAAACACCTGCGGTTCCCGCTCCAGCCATTTTCCGAAAATGACTTTCTGCTGATTACCGCCGGAAAGGCTTGAAATCATATCTTCCGGTCCCAGGCATTTCGTGTGCATGATCTTGATTTCTTTCGCTGTGGCTTTTACCATCTTTGCATCGGACAGTGCCGGTCCCGACTTATACTGATTCAGATTTGCGATCGTCGTGTTAAATGTAAGATCGCCTTTCAGGAAGAGACCGTTTGCCTTCCGCTCCTCGGTGATCATCGCAAATCCATGGTCCATCGCTTCCTTCGCACTGTTGAAGTTCATCAGGCGGTTGTTAAAATAGACACGCCCTGCCGCCCTGGTGCGCACACCGAAGATGGTTTCCAGAAGTTCCGTCCTTCCCGCGCCTACCAGTCCGTACAATCCGAAGATCTCGCCCTCCCGTACATCAAAGGAGATATCCTGCAGATGCGGCTCAAACTTTGTGGACAGATGCTGGATAGACAAAATCACATCTTTTGGTTTGTTGTCAACCGGCGGAAAACGATTGTCAAGCGAACGTCCAACCATTGCTGCGATCAATTCGTTCATATTGGTATCTTCCGCGCGTTTGGTCATGACAAGATTTCCATCCCGAAGCACTGAGATCTCATCACAGATTTCAAAAATCTCATCCATCTTGTGAGAAATATAGATCAGAGAGATTCCCTGTTCCTTCAGCATTCTCATCATTTCAAAAAGTTTGTCAACCTCCTGTACGGTCAGCGAGGAAGTCGGCTCATCCAGAACGATTACCTTTGAATTGTAAGAAATTGCCTTTGCAATCTCACACATCTGTCTCTGAGATACAGACATGTTGCGCATGGGCTGCGTGAGGTTGACAGTCATTCCAAGCTTTCGGAACAGCTCAGACGCCTCTTTTTTCATTCGTCCCTCATCGACGATCCCCATGGAATTTACCGGATAACGTCCTAGGAATAAATTGTCAATTACGTTTCGTTCCAGACACTGATTCAGCTCCTGATGCACCATAGCGATTCCGTTCTCAAGAGCATCTTTCGGTCCGGAAAAGCTCACTTCCCTGCCGTCAAGGAAGATATTGCCTTCATCTTTCTGGTAAGTACCGAAAAGACATTTCATCATTGTCGACTTACCGGCGCCATTCTCTCCCATAAGTCCCATAACGGTTCCGCGCTTCACATCCAGATTAATGTGATCCAGAACCCTGTTCCGGCCAAAGGACTTACTCATACCACGGATCGATAAGACGATATCATCTTTCTTTTCTGCCATACTCTCTACTCCTGTTGTATATGTATGTGGATATTTTCAGATTCTGCAGATACATGATCGTTTACAGAGAGCAATTAGGGAGAATCTCTTCTCCCTAATCGCAAGTCTCACTGTTTGATAAAAATCACTGACTAAGCAGAGCTGTATAAGAAGCGGCATTGTCTGTCTTAACCATATTGATCGCAAATGCGTCATACTGGCTCGGGTTGCCCAGACGGTTTGTAATGTTGGACTCTGTCTGTCCGTCGCCGCCGATGTAGTCAACTTCCAGATTCAGCAGATCATCATATTTCTCAAGCAGCGGCTGATAGGTGGAGCTCAGGAAGTTATCGGAAGAATTATAGATATTCAGCCATACTTTCTTGGCTGCATGAGAGCTTTCATCCAGCTGATTGGATACCGGCTCGTAAACCTTGGTGGAATCTGTAAATTCCTGATAGTTGTCAGCAGTAACCGCAACATTCAGTGCATAGTAGGAACGTTCTTCCTCATTGTATACGTATACATCGTCGCTCAGAACATTGCCTGCCTCGTCTGCGGTGCCGATACCTGTATCAACGTCAACGCCGTCCAGTGCGTTGCGCAGAACACGAAGTGTCAGATATGCCTGTACGTCTGCATGCTGGCTGATGGTTCCGCCGTATCCTTCTGCGATTGCGGCAACCGCATCGTTGTTTGCATCATAACCGAAAGTTGGTACTTCGTTATCTCTGGACCATGCATTGAACATGGACATTCCCATTCCATCGTTGTTGGAAACGACAACATCAATCTCATCTCCAAAAGAGGAGGACCATGTTCCGATCGCGTTTCCTGCAGTCGCTGCATCCCAGGTAGCTCCTGCGGAGTTCTTCATTTCCTGAGAGGCAAGCTCGCGGATCACATAAGATTTTCCGCCTGCTTCCAGTGTTCCATCCTGCACAGCGGTTGCGGACCCATCAGTATTGGTTCCTACCGGCTCACTGTTGATCGCTCCATCTTTCTCAACGCCTGTACCAAGGGCTTTACGAACACCTCTCGTACGTGCGATGGAATCGTTATGTCCGATATCTCCAATTGCCAGAACGTAGCCGATCACACCGTCGCCGTTGCGGTCAATGGTATCAATATTTGCCTGAATATAATCCATAACCATCGTACCCTGCAGCTCAGCACCCTGATTTGCATCGAAACCTACATAATAGGTATCTTCGTTGAAGCTCAGCGCTGTCATATCCAGTTCTCCTGTGGAACTGTTGGACGGCTGTCGATTGAACCATACCAGAGGTTTGTCTTTGTTTGCTACCTCTCCGCCTTCTGAAGCAGTGCTTTCTGCCTGAGTTGATGTGCTTCCTGTGCTTGCGCTGCTTGCTGTGCTGCTGCCTGATGATCCGTCAGATCCACATGCAGTTGCTGAGAATGCAAGCAGAGCTGCCATTGTCAATACAACCATTTTTTTCTTCATATTCTTTCTCCTTCCGTTCGACACGCATTGCCTTGTTTCTTGTTGATATTGACAGTATAGCGGATATCAGCCTCCGGAAACATAGAATATTTTTTTCTTTTCATTGGAATTTTTAAGATTTCTTTGGTTATATTTTATACTATTTCATTGGTTTTCGTCATATTTCGGGCGAAACGACGGCAAAAGTCCATTATCCGACATAGAACATCACTTTTTTCCTGTGGGAGCATCTAAAAAACTTTTTAAAACATGAAAAAGAATCCTGCTTTGCAGGATTCTCCGCCTGCGGCGGGTCGCACAAGCGACATCTTCCACTCCGCCGCAGTGC
>PPYF01219339.1_pt1 | contig 42275 bp, 56 predicted proteins | sample 1559871 | NCBI WGS metagenome assembly PPYF01 (sample SAMN08240021, study PRJNA423297) | Human gut metagenome, whole genome shotgun sequencing project.
GGCTCCGTGGTCAAGCGGTCAAGACGCTAGCCTCTCACGCTGGAATCAGGGGTTCGATTCCCCTCGGAGTCACTAAGATCCACAGATTGTTCTGTGGATCTTTTTGTTGTATCCGTGATGAAACGAAGTCTGAGGAGTATTCACCTGGAAAAGATATTTTACAAAAGTATTAGTCCAGAAAACGGAAATGACTTATTTGAAGTATCAAAAGGCGTAGAATTTAATTGTTAAAAATATGACGAAAATACCTCCGGATTGGCTGAATTTTTTGACAAAATCACATGTCTCCAGATACTTGTCATTTAGAATGTTATGGTCTATAATGAGGAAAGCAAAGGTAACAATTTAAATGGAGGAATTTAATATGTTAGTATCAGCAAAAGAAATGCTTGAAAAAGCAGTAGAAGGCCACTATGCAGTAGGGCAGTTTAACATCAACAATCTGGAGTGGACAAGAAGTGCGCTTCTTGCAGCAGAAGAGGCAAAATCTCCAATTATCCTTGGTGTATCTGAGGGTGCAGGAAAATGGATGACAGGATTCAAGACAGTTTCCGCTATGGTACAGGCCATGATCGAAGAACTGAATATCACAGTTCCGGTAGCATTACATCTTGACCATGGTACATACGAAGGATGTTATAAGTGTATAGAGGCAGGATTCTCCTCTATTATGTTCGACGGATCACACTATCCGATCGAGGAAAACATTGAGAAGACGCGTGAACTTGTGAAAGTCTGCAATGAGAAAGGAATTTCTCTTGAAGCGGAGGTTGGTTCTATCGGTGGAGAAGAGGATGGCGTAGTCGGAATGGGCGAGTGCGCAGATCCTAAGGAATGCAAGATGATTGCTGATCTCGGTGTTACAATGCTGGCAGCAGGAATCGGTAATATTCATGGAAAATATCCTGCAAACTGGCAGGGACTCAGCTTTGAGACTCTTGATGCAGTTCAGCAGTTAACTGGAAAACTCCCGCTCGTTCTTCACGGTGGTACAGGTATTCCGGATGATATGATTAAAAAGGCAATCAGTCTCGGTGTTGCTAAGATCAATGTAAATACAGAGTGCCAGCTTTCATTTGCAGAAGCTACACGTAAATACATTGAGGCAGGAAAGGATCTGGAAGGAAAAGGATACGATCCACGTAAACTTCTCAAACCAGGTGCAGATGCAATTATTGAAACTGTCAAAGAAAAGATGGAATTATTTGGCTCAGTTGGTAAGGCTGAATAAAGATTTAATTTATACTTGCCTTTTTCAGACGATTGGGTTATACTAACTGACATAGACAGAACAAAGGCGTTCCAATGTTGAATTGGAGTGCCTTTTCTGTATATATAAAAATAGTAATTGTTTAGTATTTGACAAACGGCGAGTATAAGAAAGAATATGGTATTGAATGATTACAATTTAAAATAAGTGAAAGAGAGGAAAGCAGGATATGAGCGAGCGTTTTAATGTAGCAGACATTTTCGGAGAAGATGTATTTAATGACACTGTTATGCAAGAGCGCCTTCCGAAAAAAGTATACAAGGATTTGAAGAAGACGATCGAGGAAGGAAAAGAATTAGACCTTGCCACAGCTGATGTCATCGCACATGAGATGAAAGAGTGGGCAATTGAGAAGGGAGCTACACATTATACGCACTGGTTCCAGCCACTGACAGGTGTAACTGCTGAGAAGCATGATTCATTCATTTCCGCACCGCTTCCGAGTGGAAAGGTTCTTATGAGCTTTTCAGGAAAAGAACTGATCAAAGGAGAGCCGGATGCATCTTCATTCCCGTCCGGAGGACTTCGTGCAACATTTGAAGCACGTGGATATACAGCATGGGATTGTACATCACCGGCATTTGTAAGACATGATGCGGCAGGTGCTACACTTTGTATCCCAACTGCTTTCTGTTCTTATACAGGAGAGGCACTGGATCAGAAGACACCACTTCTTCGTTCTATGCAGGTAATCAATGAACAGTCATTGAGATTACTTCGTCTCTTTGGAAATACAACAGCTAAGAAGGTAACACCTTCTGTTGGACCTGAGCAGGAATATTTCTTAGTAGATGCTGAAAAGTTCATGCAGAGAAAAGATTTGATCTATACAGGACGTACACTTTTCGGAGCAATGCCTCCAAAAGGTCAGGAGCTGGATGATCATTATTTTGGAACAATCCGCCAGAGAATTGCAGGATTTATGAAAGATGTAAATGAACAGCTCTGGAAAGTTGGAGTTTCATCAAAGACACAGCATAATGAGGTTGCACCGGCACAGCATGAGCTTGCACCAATCTATGCTGAAGCAAATGTAGCTTTGGATCACAACCACCTTGTAATGCAGACGTTAAAGAGAGTTGCATGTCAGCATGGTATGAAGTGTCTGCTTCACGAGAAACCATTTGCAGGAGTTAATGGATCTGGTAAACATGACAACTGGTCACTGATAACGAATGATGGAAAGAATCTTCTGGATCCAGGTGATACACCTCATGAGAATATCCAGTTCTTACTTGTACTTACATGTATTTTGAAAGCTGTTGATGAGCACGCAGATCTTCTTCGTGAGTCTGCAGCTGATCCGGGAAATGATCACAGACTTGGAGCAAATGAGGCTCCACCGGCAATTGTATCTGTATTCCTTGGAGAGCAGCTTGAGGATGTCCTGAATCAGCTGATCAGCACAGGAGAAGCTACACATAGTCTTGCAGAGGGAATCCTTAAGACAGGTGTAGATACACTTCCGGATTTCACAAAAGATGCTACAGACCGTAATAGAACATCACCATTTGCGTTTACAGGTAATAAATTTGAGTTCCGTATGGTAGGATCTCGTGATTCTATTGCCGGACCGAACGTTGTACTTAACACAATCGTAGCAGATGCATTTGCAGAGGCATGTGATGTATTGGAGAAAGCAGATGACTTTGATCTTGCAGTACATGATCTGATCAAGAAATATGCGACAGAGCATCAGAGAATCGTATTCGGTGGAAATGGATACTCTGACGAGTGGGTTGCAGAGGCTGAGAGACGTGGACTTCCGAACATCAAGTCTATGGTAGAAGCTATCCCGGCACTGACAACAGATAAAGCAATTAACCTTTTTGAGAAATATAAAGTATTTACAAAGGCAGAGCTTGAGTCCCGTGCCGAGATCAAATACGAGAACTACTCAAAGGCAATCAATATTGAAGCTCGCACAATGATCGATATGGCTACAAAACAGATCATTCCTGCAGTTATCAAATATACAAAAGAACTTGCAGATACAATCAATGCTGTAAAGGCAGCAGGTGCAGACGTTTCCGTACAGTCTGAGCTTCTGACAGAGATTTCGGCTCTTCTTGTAGAGAGCAAGAGCGCTCTGAAAGCTTTAACAGAAGTTACAGAGAAAGCTGCAGAGATGGAAGAAGGAGAAGAGCAGGCCAGATACTATCACTTCACAGTTGTTCAGGCTATGGCTGCGCTTCGTTCACCAGTTGACAAACTTGAGATGATCGTAGATAAAGAAGCATGGCCAATGCCTTCCTACGGAGATCTGATGTTTGAAGTATAAGATAAATGTTCCGATAGCAGAGTACATGAGATTGTAGACTGCGGAAACTTTAGAAAGAATTAAGGATTTTATAAGGACCTTGGACTTGGAATGGACACATCTTTGTGCTATTCTAGGCTCAAGGTCTTTTTCTATGGCATTTGAGTAATGTTGTATGGAGTAGAGATGCATTGTGGATCTTTAAATAATAAAGTGTGAAGGTGTCTAGCGCGTTCGTGATACATAATAGAAAAGATTAAGTGTTAATATTAGATATAAGAGATTAAGGAAGGAGATGGAAGATATGACAAAAAATGAATTCCTGGAGGGGCTTAGAAAGGCTCTTGGTAATGATCTGGATCGTGAGACTGTGCAGGAAAATGTTGCATATTATGATGGGTATATCAGTGTTCAAGTGAATATTGGAAGAACAGAAGAAGAGGTGACCGCGGAGCTTGGCGATCCGTGGGTAATCGCGCAGACAATTATTGATGCGGAGGAAGCAAAGCGGGGCACGGGCAGAAATGCTGGAAGTTCCTATACTACTGCTAATAGTGGATTCAGTGATCCGGTATATGGAGATGGCGGGGATTATACACGCGAGGATTATTATGATCAGAATCAGGGATATCAGACACATGTGCACACATTTGGCTTTGATACCTGGTGGAAAAAGCTGTTGCTGATACTTGGAATTATTGGGATTATCGTGCTTGTAGTATCGATTGTTGGAGGAATTATAAGCCTTCTGGCACCGATTTTGATTCCGCTTGTAATCATTATGCTGATTATCAGACTGATTGGCGGAAGCGGCCGGCGATGGTAAGCGAGACAGGCAGCCATATAAATATGATTTATATATAGAAAATGTATGAAATAAGAAACAGATATTCCGACGGGGTTAAAATCAAGCCTGCCAGAATATCTGTTTTTGTTTGGGAAAATAGGACAAAATAAAAGACTGATAGGGGAGCTATCAGTCTTTTGAGGGGAGTATAAATAATTAATAAGGGGTTGTAGAAAGTTGTGCTTCCTACGAATTCAAGTATAATATAGGAATTTCTAAAAAGCAAGATAAAAATGAAAAATCTTAAAAAAACCTTAAGGTGAGATTAAGATGCAAAAATATAAAAATAAAACTATTTTACATCACATAAAATTCGGATGCCGGGACATACTAATTTTGCAGCAAAAAAGATTAGGAGGAATTAATATGGCTAAGAATTACAGTTCATCAAACAAAAACAGTTACGGCGAGGATGGTTACAACTCAACAAACAAGAACAAAACAAATTCAAGTATGGGGGATAAAAACGCATCTAACAAGACTTCAAACAAAAATGCAAAGAATTCTTCAAACAAGAATGCATCTAACGCATCTGACCGCAACTGTCATGATGAGAGCGACAGATACTAATCAGAGCTGATGATCAGCGTGGTTTGCAGGTATACTGTGAATTTTGCTGGCGACCGGGGGCATGCCACAAGGCATGTCCCTGTTTGCGTTGCCGGAAATAGAAAGTGATAATGATTGCGAAACCGCTTGAGATATATGAAAATATTTTTTGTTGAGTCTGACTTACGGAAATGATTGACAGTGCTCGGTAATAAAAGTAATATGAAAGAAAAACTTTTTTAATGCAAATGATGATTTGGAGAGATATATGAGAAGAATGGAATTGATTGCTCCGTGCCATTTTGGACTGGAAGCAGTGCTAAAACGTGAAATTATAGACCTTGGATATGAGATTTCGGAAGTGGAAGACGGAAGAGTCACATTTATCGGAGATGAGGAGGCTATATGTCGTGCAAATGTGTTCCTACGTACGGCAGAGCGTATTCTCATTAAGGTGGGGAGCTTTAAAGCAACAAGCTTTGAAGAGCTGTTTGAGGCAACGAAGAGCCTTCGCTGGGAAGAATATATTCCGAGAAACGGAAAATTCTGGGTTGCGAAAGCTGCTTCGATAAAAAGTAAGCTGTTCAGTCCGTCAGATATTCAGTCTATTATGAAAAAAGCGATGGTACGCAGACTTCAGGAGTATTATGGCATCGAATGGTTCCCGGAGGATGGAGCATCTTACCCGGTACGTGTATTTTTAATGAAAGACATTGTGACAATTGGAATTGATACTTCAGGAGTATCTTTACATAAACGTGGATATCGAGAAGTGTCTGGAAAAGCGCCGATTACAGAAACGTTGGCGGCATCACTTATTATGCTGACACCTTGGAATAAAGACCGGATCCTGGTAGATCCATTTTGTGGAAGTGGAACATTTCCGATTGAAGCGGCTATGATGGCAGCCAATATTGCTCCGGGAATGAATCGTTCTTTTACGGCTGAATCTTGGATGAATATTATACCGAAAAAGGTCTGGTATGACACGATTGATGAGGCAAATGATTTGATTCAGGATGATGTAGAGGTGGACATTCAGGGATACGATCTGGACAGTTCTGTAATTAAGATCGCAAGACGCAATGCCAGAGAGGCGGGAGTGGATCATCTGATACATTTTCAGGAAAGAGACGTCAAAGACCTGCATCACCCGAAAAAATATGGTTTTGTAATTACCAATCCGCCGTATGGTGAGCGATTGGAGGATAAAAAGGATCTTCCGGCTCTTTACAGAGCATTTGGTGAGAGCTTTAAGCATTTGGACAGCTGGTCTGCCTATATGATAACTTCTTATGAAGAAGCTGAACGATATTTTGGACGCAAGGCGGATAAGAATCGTAAGATTTATAATGGAATGTTGAAGACCTATTTCTATCAGTTCCTTGGACCGAAACCGCCAAAAAAGCCGAGGGAAAAGTAGAAAAAGCCAGAGGAGAATTGAAGATGGACACAATTATATTTGCGACAGGTAACAAAAATAAAATGATAGAGATCCGTATGATTCTAGCAGATCTTGGCTGCAAGATCTTGTCCCAGAAAGAAGCCGGAATAGACCGGCTTGAGGGAGTGCCGGATGAGAAGCGTACAGCAAGATTTGTATGTGCGATAGCGGCGGCGCTTCCAGACGGAAGTACGGAAGTTGTACGAGGAACGATGGAAGGTCGTATTGGTTATGAGATCACAGGGGAAAATGGATTCGGATATGATCCGATCTTTTATCTGCCGCAGTTTGGCTGCAGCAGTGCGGAACTTGAACCGGAGAAGAAAAATGAACTGAGCCATCGCGGAGAAGGACTTCGCAAAATGCGCAAAGTATTGGAAGAAAAGCTGGAAAGCAAATAGAAGATATGACCAGACGAAAGAAAAGGCAGCTAGAAGAATACAGTAAAAGAAAAGACAGGAAGACAAAAGAAATATGAAAATTGTGATAGTAAGTGATACACATGGTTCCAGAAAGAATATTGAAAATGTTTGTGAGTGTAATCCGGATGCGGATATGCTGATCCATCTTGGTGATGTGGAAGATGATGCAGATTACATAGAAGCTATTTTTGAGTGTCCAACGCATATTGTGGGTGGAAACAATGATTTCTTTTCAAGACTTCCGAGGGAGGAAGAATTTGAACTGGAAGGACATCATATCTTTATTACGCATGGACATGCATATTATGTCAGCATGGGAGAGGCGCATTTGCAGGAAGAAGCACGCCGCAGAGGTGCGGATATTGTGATGTATGGGCACACACATGTGCCGGCACTTACAATAGACGCTGATCTTGTGACGCTGAATCCGGGCAGCCTGACTTATCCGAGGCAGCAGGGACGACAAGCTACCTACATGGTGATGAAATTAGAAAAAGGAAAACAGCCTGAAGTAGAGCTTAAAACTGTGTAAAGATATGAACTCAATAAGTCTGGAAAGCCCGATTTTACGGGCTTTCCGAAGTATGGAAGATACTTTGAAGAATTTTTTTGAAAAAAGTTTAAAAAAGTTGTTGACATATAGAGGGGGCTTATGTATAATACTATTTGTGTCACGGAGATAACGACACGGAAACAAAAAACGGGGTGTGGCTCAGCTTGGCTAGAGCGCCTGGTTTGGGACCAGGAGGTCGCAGGTTCGAATCCTGTCACCCCGATTGATATGCGGGTGTAGTTCAATGGTAGAACACCAGCCTTCCAAGCTGGATACGTGGGTTCGATTCCCATCACCCGCTTTCTTAAAGCCTGAAAGCTTTGAGAGCGGTTCTGGTAAAGAATGAATCGAAGAAAACAATTAATACGCGGGTGTAGTTCAATGGTAGAACACCAGCCTTCCAAGCTGGATACGTGGGTTCGATTCCCATCACCCGCTTTCTTGAAGCCTAAAAGCTTTGAGAGATAGTTCTAATAGAGCTAGATTGAGTCTGTAGCTCAGCTGGATAGAGCAACGGCCTTCTAAGCCGTAGGTCGAGGGTTCGAATCCCCCCAGGCTCGTTAGAACCACAGAAAATAGAATAGTGCTAAGTGTACTAAGTTGGACAAGCATAGTTCGATAAGTGTATATGGTGGGTATGGTGCAGTTGGTTAGCGCGCCAGATTGTGGTTCTGGATATCATGGGTTCGAGTCCCATTACCCACCATCCAACTAGCCCAGTTTTTATGGGCGTGTAGCTCAGGTGGTAGAGCACTTGACTTTTAATCAAGTTGTCCGGGGTTCGAATCCCCGCACGCTCACTGAATAGAATCCCCGTAAACCCAATGATTTCAAGGGTTTGCGGGGATTTTTCGTGTTTTGTGAATAGGTCAAAGTAGGTGAAAATAATACAAAGTAAATCTCTCAAAAGTGCCTCAGAAAAACAAGATGTCTCAAAGATGTCTCAGAAAAAAAGAGTATGAGATAAAAAAATCTCACACTCTTAAAAATTAATCGCATCATTCACAGCGCCCTCTACATCTTCACGTTCGGCCAGAATATGTGAGTACACATTCATAACCATAGCCTCTGTATCACCAAGGAGCTGTGCAATCCTTTTGATGGATACACGAGGAATCTGATAGCATAAGGACGAACAATAGTTGTGACGGAACACATGCCCGGTCAATCCAACGATATCTTCTTTACACACAGCCTGCATCGATTCCACAATTCTCTTCCACATTTTATCATAAGCGCTTTTGGTAAGAGGCTTTTTATCTCGCATAGTAACAAATAGCTGAGTCCGGCCGGAATGCTTGACACTCTCTACATAGCTCTGAATCACAGGGAGAATCTTGGAAGGTATTGGAATGGTACGGATTCCATTAGCACTCTTCGGATCCTTAACACCGGGAGCATTTGTAATATACTCATAGGCTTTGCTGACGGAAACTTCACGCTTTTTAAAATTAAAGTCAAATATCGTAAGTGCCACGCATTCCTCACGTCTCAATCCACACCCATATATCAGATACACATAAGCCTGATCAGAATCATATTTATAAGTCGCATCAAAGACAGCTTTCTTCTCAGCTGGTGTCAGAGGACGCTTTTCGCTCGGCTTATATTTTATTTTGTCGGTATTCCTGAGAATATCATCAGCCACATTAGCAGCCAGGAGTTTGTCGGACACTGCAGATTTTAGAACCGCGGAAAAAGTCAACAAAATCTGCTGTTGAGTACGTCTCTTATCCTCTGCATTTGCCAATAAAGTTTCAATGTGGATACGCTCCACATCTTTTAACTTTAGCGCATTAAGAGCCGTGAAGTGCTTTTCAATAATATTCTCGTACATGCGCTTAGTATTATTAGAGCGCCTGGACTTATAAACATTCAGCCAGCTTCTGCAATAATCTATAAACAATATATCTGTATTTCTCACATAGTTTCTAGATTCAATCTGAGCTTTCATCGCCGCAACCTGTCGTTCCAAGTCACGGCTGCTTTTAGAGCTCCGAAGCGTGATCCTATGCTTACTCCCATCAGAATTATACGTTCCATTCCAGACCTTAGTCTGATAATATCCATCAGCCCCACAGCTGTATTTTTTACTTGCCATAACCGATCCTCCTAAAAATGAGTATAAAAAATACACCTATACGGTGCCGTGGATTTGTGATACAATATTCTTGCTAGGGAGTATTGTATCGTGCACAGCACGTATAGTATTCATCAACCGTCCTTGTAACCAGCAAGGGCGGTTTTTAGTTATTTGTCAAAAATATAAATATCGTAAACGTTACTCATATAGCCAAAAGATGGCTCATTAGAGTTTTTGACTATAAAATTAAAGCTACCTTCAAAAACAATTTTATCTCCGACTTCAATTTCGCCCCAAACGGTTGGATCATAGCCTAAATAAACAGACTTATCTTTGTTATCATCGGTTACACAAACGACAGTATCAAAGTAATATGTGCTATGTTCATATTGATCAGGACAAAGAAGAGTGAACAAATTTTCAATATCATCTAACGAATTAACACTTAAAACGGTCCCATGAACAATCGGGTGTTCCAATCCGGAAGAAAGAGCCTGTTCAATGTTGGAATTGAATTCAGGGGTTATTTCTTTAGGAGTGGATATTTCTGAAACAGTTATAAAACCATATTTATCCCCTTTAGATATAGTTCCAGTTAAGGTGACTTTGGCTCCATGGTCAATAAAAAGACTAAGATCTGGGCTACCATCAGGAAAAACACAAGGAATTTCATATTTATCGTCAGATGAAACTAAAGTGAATCCAGAATATGATTCATTTTTAAAACCAGTAAGGGTAATTTCTTGATTATATGGAAGACCAGCTTCCTTTGAGCATTTTTTAAAGAGATCTTGCCCCTTTTCAGAATTAATGTCTTCGCTTTCAAAATCCTCGCTAACCTTCAAAAAAGAATCATAAGCTTTTTTATAAATAGGCCCTAGGGTGTCAATATTATATTCAGTTTTTTGAGTTTTTGCCCCACATGCGCTTATGGTTGAAAGAACCAATAATACAAGGAGACTTGATACAATTCTTTTTCTCATATTGTACTCCTTAAAAAGAAAATGAAATAAGTATAAGTAAGTTTATATATAAACGCCATAGGCGAATATACCAATATTTCCCAGAATACATATCAAGCTGCATCGTATATAATAGAAGCTATGAAAGTATTACTGGGGCAAATCATGTATGACAAAAATCTTTCTGTGCGCCAGGTATCTATCATGACCGGAGTGTCCAAATCCACAATAAACAGAATCGTTAATGGACAAGTATCTCCAACCTTAGATACTGTGGAGCAGCTTGCAAAAGGTCTTCATCTGAAAGTTACGGACCTTTTCGAATCCGATATTCAATAAGTGTCCCACATCTGGGACGATTTCCACTATTTCCAACAGTTTCCTATAACTCATGTGTCTGTATATATAGAATCCTACAAAATTAATCAAATAATCAAACAAATGTTCGATTTATGCTTTCCTTATGATGCGAAGTATGCTATCATAAAGAAAACCAAATCCGACGAAAAAAATTGAGAATCATGTAATTTTGTAGAAAAAAACGTGTTGGAGGTGGTGATACGTGAAAGTCTCTAAAGATCTGATTATTGAAATGGTACATAAAATTGATGATTCGGACACAAAGTTCCTGATCCAGATTTACACCATCATAAAAAGACATTTAGAACGGAAAGGGAAATTCTAATCCCTTTTATCTTCACTATCAGAAGGGGAAGCGGAGGCTTTCCCTTTTATATTTTCTCGTAACTTCTTGGCAAAATCCTTTATTACAACCTGCGATGCAGGCGACAACTCTACATATGTCTTCACTATCTCAACGATAAGACCATAAAGTGGATTATTATCGTCTTCCAATAATTCAGAAACATAAGCTGCAGTCTCGTCTTCTTCCGGGAATGGTTTGAATGGTTCGCCTTCTCCGTCCCGGAGCCAGGATTCATTCACCCGGAATTCCCGGCAGATTGCTTTAATATTTGAATCTGTAAGAGAATTGATATTATTTTCGATTTGACTTAAAGAGCTTTTTCTAAGACCTATACGCTCTCCGAATTTCTCAAGAGTCAAATTAACTTCACTACTTTTTCTTATTAATCGAACACGCTCACCCTGTGTCAATGAACTCACCTCGCTTTCGTTAAATCAACTATAGCACACAAAAAAATGAAATGCAATACAAAAAGTTCATTAAATGAACAAAAAGGTGTTGACAAAAGTTCGGCAAATGAATTATTATGTTTTTGCAAGGAACAATAAAAGTACAGTGAACAAACTCGGGAGGTGAGGGAAACGAGAAAAAAACTACAAAAATTAATTCTGGATCTGTTTGATCAGTTGTGGTTTATCGTAGTGGTTTCCGTAGTACTACCGGTAGTAAGCGCAGTAGTAGGTTCTGTAGTGGGACTCGAATTATTTTCACTAATACTCCGCATGCTCCAAAGATAGCCGACAGACGCAACGATAAGAGATGCAATAACAGATACAGCAATAGGGACGAATACGGATTTCAATAAAAAATCTTTTATTTTTTCAATACGAATTTCGTTATATACAGTTCCTTCATATGTAAGTTGAAAATTAAATCTGAGACGAGTATGTATATGCAGGTTTTTTATGTAACCATTTGCTTCCAGGCGTTCTGCACAACGCTGCAAGGAGCTCAAGGGAACATCAACATACTTAAGCAAATCATCACTACCAATGATAGACCTATCTAAATAGTGAGTAATGCAACAATCAAGAAATTGTTTTTCTAATTTGGTCAAAATAAAATCTCCTTTCCTACGCACTCGGCTCTGGCAGGAGCCTGTACCAACAGGATAGATAGGTAAATAGGAAAAGTCAATAGAAAGGAAGTGGACAAATGAAAGAAGAAAGAAAAAAACAGATCAGAGACATCATGGGAGATTTGAAGTATCTGGACAAGGAGAGCTTGACTCTCCTGAGAGATAACGCAAATCTTCTGAGACGAAGAGATGAACTGGGAAGACAGGAAGAGAAAGAAGATAAGAGTGCATAAGGAAGGAGAGGAAAAGATGAGTATGGCAGTACCTGCAATAAAAGAATAGGAGAACAGAGGGAAAAAGTCAATATGATGAAAGAGATAGAAGTGACATTGATTATCTGCTGCATCGCAATTATTATTTGTGCATTACGATGGTTAACCAGAATATACCCAGAAGACAGAGCGGGAATAATACTCTCGTTCATGCTAGGGATATTCTATGTTGTCATAAAAAATATATGGAGGTGAGAAAAAGGTGAAGATAGTAGAAAAGACAATAGAAGACCTGTGCAGATTAGTACAGAAAAAAACAGAAAATTGCAAAGAAAGTTATGAGGTAAACGAACTGGCAGAATTAACCAAAGCTCTGGCAGAGCTGATAACCGCCAGAGCTCAGCTTGGATAGAAAGAGGTAAACAAATGCTAAAAGACATAGCACCATTGCTGGTGTCGATAGCCGCAGCATTAACAGCCATCGACCAAATATCCATAATTATCACAACAAAGCGATTATGGAAGCAACAGCAGCAATTACAGCAACAATTGGAGAAGCTACAGAAAGGATAAAAAAGTGGACAAATACATAGAAGCCTTAAAAGGTATCACATATTCTGACTGGGTGAAGTTACGAACGTGCATGGACGAAGAATTCGACCGTCAGATTGGAGAAGCGAAGAAACAGATCAGGTTCAATGGCGTTGAGAATGTGAAGCGAACCATACGCCATTACATCAATTAAACAGGGAGGCGAGAAGAATGAAATATCCAAAGAAGATTATGTCCAGACCGGATTTAATAAAAATGGGATTTTCAGAGACATATCTAAGAAGAGCATTTGCAACACCAGGGCAGACATTTGCCTGGCAGGACAACCCAAAAATCAAAAACAGTCCGTACTATTACGATACGGAAGCATTTGAAGCATGGAGACAGAAAGACATTCAGATGCAGCAGAAAGCAGTGCAACAGAGAGTTGGTGTAATGTAGTGAACCTAAAGGAGATATTGTTTCAAAGAGCCAGAAATCAGAAAAAGTTATGCAAATCCATGGAATTGTGCCAGGTAGGAAGATACGCGGAGAGTATAAGACTTCAGGAACTGGAGCGCTTGATTGAAAGTGCAGGACTGAAAAAGGAATATGAGAGGTGGTGTAGAAATGGCGGGAATAAAAGCACACAAAAGAAAAATGCGAATCCGTAAAGCCGTCCGAATGATAACAGAGACCATTGGAGTTGTTGGAATGGCAGCTACATGGGTAGCTGTAAGCCGAATGGCCAACAGTAGTCCTGTATTACTTCCGGGAGCTACTAGAATCGTGGCCGGACTGGTCATTGTAACAGCAGCTTACATAGTCAACAAGGCGGTCAGGCATGCAAAATAAAAAAAGAAAAGGAACTTGCCAAAACAAGTCCCAATCCAACTTTCACAGATTCGATGTCCGCAAAAGATAACCCTACGGATATTATAGCTGTGAGGGTGGAGAAAGTCAAGAAAATAAGGGTTTTCACACCCTCTTTTCGGACTTGTTAAGAATATTAATATTGGCATCACAGTTATGAAAAAAAGATATAAGAGATTAACCTATGTTTTCAAAAACAGTATAGAGGTATATGAGTATCTGGATGGTAGGTATGGAGCTCCTGGAGAGAAGAGGGAAAAGAAAAAGAAAGCCACCAAGGAAGAGATTGCAAAAAGGAATCAATGGAACAGGGAGAGAAAGGTAAGACATAAACTCAAGACATGGTTCCATGAAAATGACTACCTTGTCTTGCTGACTTACAAGAAAGAAGAACGCCCTCCGGATATGAAGACAGCAAAGGCTCAATTCAAGACATGGTACGAAAAGCTTCGGAAGGAATTCCGAAAAAGAGGTGCAGAACTTCGATGGATCAGGAACATAGAAAAGGGTTTGAGAGGGAACTGGCACGTCCATGTGGTGATTAACCGTATCGAAGATGCGGACATCCTTATCAAGAAAGCGTGGCCACATGGCAAAGTGACATTCAAGCACCTGTATGAGAGCGGTGATTTCGCTGACCTTGCAGGTTACATATGCAAGACGCCGGAAACTTGTTCCAGATATAAGGAGAGCCTAAGTGAAGCAAGTTACTCAGCTTCCAAGAACCTTCCAGTCGAAGAGCCGAAAGTCAAGAAGCTCGCCTACTGGCGAAAAGAGCCAAAAGAAAAGGAAGGATACTACATAGACCGGGATAGTTTCCACGAGGGAACAAACCCACACACAAAGTGTAAATACAGATATTACACATTGGTGAGGATTCACAGGAGGATTTAAAGTGAAAGTTGAAGTGAATGAGACGCTTTTGAAAGAGTTTGGGCGCGTGTATAACGCCTGGAACAAGGAACATGGCATGGAGCCAGTATTGGATACCAGAGCATTAGCAGATATGGCAATCGCAAAAGCGGTCATGGTCATGAGAGACCACATCGAAGCAGATACGGAAAGAAAAAAATACATGGTGGACCGCTATCGTGTAGAAGAATACTGCAATGTTTATAATCGCAAAGTAGAGCTGGAAGGAAAGCCAGATATTTTGAAATTTGAACCGTGCGAAGAGTTTGCAAATCACGCTATTTTAGTCGTAACAGAGATTACAAGAGACAAGGTGAGAGAACTGGAGGAACAGGCATGTACAAAGTAGATATTTATCTTGCCCAAAGTACTGCCAGCCTTAGTAAAGACGAAAGGTGGCACGGTTACGTGGTCGCCTGCATCAAAAACGGTGAGGAGAAAACCGTAAACGGATTCGGGCATATATTCGGTACATATCACGAGGCAACATTAAGGTCACTGTCTGACGCACTGGACAGGCTTAATCAGAGCTGTGAAGTCCATATCCACACAGAAGACCGTTTCGTCCTAAACATGCTCGGCGCACAGTTAGAGAAATGGGCGGGCAATAACTATCTGAACGCCAAGGGCGAGCCGATTAAGCACGCAGAGTTATGGGAAGAGGTCTATGTGCGTACAAGAGGGCAGTTAATTGTAGCAGAAGAAGGAAGACACAGCTATAGCGAATGGCTGGACACGGAAATGAAAAGGAGAGAAAGATTAATTCATGACACTGCAAATAATGGAATCAAAATGGCGAAGGAGGAAAAATGTTAGAGAACGGTTATTACAATATGGATTGCATGGACGGAATGAAAGAATTTCCAGATAATTACTTCGACATTGCCGTTGTAGATCCGCCGTATTTTACAGGACCGGAGAAGCGTGAATTCTTCGGCAGAAAAGAAAGTCAGATAGGTGTCAAGCGTGTATATCAGAAGATGGAGGAATGGAAAGTTCCGGAACCAGAGTATTTCAAGGAACTCTTCCGAGTTTCGAAGAATCAGATTATTTGGGGTTGCAACTATTTTGACTATCACTTTCCTCCTGGCCGTATTGTGTGGGATAAGCGTAACGGCAGTTCTGATTATTCCGATTGTGAGATAGCAGCCTGCAGTTTTCATGACAGTGTGAGATTGTTCCGGTATATGTGGAACGGAATGATGCAAGGCAAAAGCATGTGGGAAGGTGATACGCAGCAGGGCAATAAGAAGCTCAATGAGAAGCGGATACACCCTACGCAAAAACCATTAATTCTATACCGCTGGTTGTATGGACAATACGCCGAAAGAGGCTGGAAATTGTTAGATACACATGTCGGCAGCGCTAATAGTCTGATTGCAGCGCATGAGGCAGGAGTACAGTATGTTGGATTTGAACTGGACGAGCATATGTATCAATTATCTTCAGAACGACTTAAGGAATATACGGCGCAAACACGAATAGAAGATTTTTTGGAAATATATAGCAAAAGGAGACACGAATGAGCTTAGATATTTTTGAGGATTATGACTGTGATGGTCAGATAGAAATAACTGACCTGAAAGGAGAAAGAATGGACAAATTAATATACATACCGGCTGATCAGATACATGAGCATCCGGATAACCCAAGAAAAGAATTAGGAGACCTTACAGAGCTTGCCGAGTCGATCAGACAAAATGGCATTATGCAGAACTTAACCGTCATTCCGGGCTATTGGGACAACAAGAGAGGGTTCCACGAGGAAGAATATACGCTTCTGATCGGTCACCGACGTTATTCCGCAGGGAAGATGGCAGCAGTCACAGAGTATCCTTGCCGTATTATTACCGGTATGAGCTACAAGGAACAGGTCGGAACCATGCTCACAGAGAACATGCAGCGCGTAGATCTTACGATTCCGGAGCAGGCAGAAGGCTTCCAGATGATGCTAGATCTTGGAGACACTGTGGAAGACATTGCAAATAAGACCGGATTCAGTGAGAGCACAGTCCGCCATAGAGTTAACATTGCCAAGCTGGACAAATCCACCCTGAAAGAAAAGAACGATGATGAGGGATTCCAGTTAACATTAAAAGACCTGTATGAATTGGAAAAAATAAAATCAGTAGAGAAGAGAAACGAAATCTTAAGAGCTTCCTACAGCTCCACGGACTTGGCGGCACGCGCCAGAAGCGCAGTAGCAGACGAAAAGAGAAAAGCAAAAGAGACAGCGATTATAGAAAAGCTGGAGGCAGCAGGCATCAAGAAAGCTCCAAAGGAAGTAGAAAACGGCATCTGGACAGGATCATGGAAGGAAGTGGCTGGATGCGACCTAAACAAAGATGACGATATTGAAATTCCAGATACAGAAGGGAAATATTGGATAACTCAGTATCAGCGTATCAGAATTGTGGAAAAAGTTATAAAAAAGCAGACAAGAGCAGAAGAACGAAGAGAAAAGGAAGAAAAAGAACGAAAAGCCAGAAAAAAAGAACTTAAGGAAATCACAAGAGTGAGCACAGAAAGGCGTAAACAATTAATTCTGGACATTATTGCCGGGAAAGCAGCAAAACCGAACGAAGAGTTGGTAAAGAACATGTGCTGGGTACTACTGGTAGAGATGGGAGGGGTATACAAAAGTCTTTTTATAAAATATTTCACTGAAAAGAACGATTGGGACTGCAACGATGAAGAAAAGGCAGAAGCGAATGAAAAAATACAAAAACTAAGCATCATGGAGCAGATGCTCATATTATTACACATGAGAATGAGCGAGAAAGAGCCGTGGGATTACAGCCTTAGATACGACAAGGAAAATGGAGGAATCCTCTTGGAGTGCTACAGAGTATTTAAGATGTTCGGATGGTTCTTCGACACTGAGGAAGAGGAACAGGTACTGGACGGAACACACGAATACTACAGAAAGGACGAGGATAAGAACGGAGAGGAGATTGAATGCGTAGAGCAATGTATGAATTGATGTATCCAAAACCACAGAAAAAAAAGAAACGAAAGCACCACCCGGCGCCAATCGTAGAAACATATCCGGGTATTTGCTACCTGTGTGCCAAGGAAGAAGGCAACTGGAATTATCAGTACACAGAATGCCACCATGTAGTATTTGGAGGCGGAGGACGCACCAGAAGCGAAGAGAATGGTTTAAAAGTATATTTGTGCCGGAGACACCACAAGGAAGGCAAAGACGCTGTACATAACTGCCGTGCAACCCGTGAAAGGTTATGCGCTTATTTGCAAGAAGCATACGAACAGGATCACACGCGAGAGGAGTGGATGAAAATTGCCTACAAAAACTACCTCTAGCCTTAGGAAAGACGAAAGCTCACGGGATTTCTACAAGGGCGAATATGTGAAGTGCATTCTGATGGGAGAAGAGAAAGAACGCATGGGAATCGTGTTCGAAAAAGAATACCTGGCAGACACCGTCACAGTATGGCTGGAAGACACGGGAGAATTTGCAGTAATACCAACGAAAAGAGTAAGAAAATTACAGCACCAATAGTGTATCACATGACACTATCAACCATAGATTCCCTCCGGCCGGTGGAGCCGGAGGAGAAAGGAGACACATGAACGAAATATATGCCGTAGATTTCGACGGCACATTAAATACAGCAGAATATCCGAAGCTAGGAAAGCCAAACACAGAACTATTCCAGTTCCTAATTAAACGGCAGCAGTCCGGAGATAAGATCATTCTCTGGACATGCAGAGAAGGAAAACTCCTGCAAGAAGCAGTTATCTACTGCAGAGCAAACGGATTGGAGTTTGATGCAATCAATGATAATATTCCAGAAAATAAGAACAAATACAAGAACAACTGTCGGAAGGTCTATGCAGATTATTACATCGACGACCGGAACAAGATGATTGTAGCAAGGAGGCGCAGAAAGAAATGTGGTCCATTAAATCGGACGAATGTCTGGAATTATATCAAGAAGACGAAAAAATCGCAGCATTGATCTGGGATGAAGTGGAGCTGTGCTGGGGGTTATGGTATCGAATAAGCATATTTCCAAGACTTTCATGTATTGGAGAAATGGAAGGCTTCGGCAAGTTAGACATTGAACCGGTACAGATGGCAGCAGTTGAGACAATTATAGATTACTGCAAGAGACAAGCAGATGAATGGGAAGGACGCGCAGAGGATATGGAGGCGATGCTATGAAGTGGATCCGGGAAAGCATGACACAAATCGATCTCGTAGATGGAGAGAAAAAGCTTGCTTATATCGCGTACAAAAACTTCCGCTGGCTTCTCTACGAAGGCGGTGAAGAGTGGGGCATAGATTTGAAAATCTATGAACAACACCAGGTAGAAGTAGCGCAGATGGCAGCAGTCGAGGAACTAATCCGCCATCATTCAGAAAAAGCCAAGTTATTCCGAAAAGCGAGAAAGGAGATGATGGCATGAGCTGTTTTGACAACTATGATTCACAAATACTTAAAAATCTTGTCTTACAAGGCGAGAGCAACACAACAATATCCAAGTTACTCGGATTAACTGTAAGCCAAGTGCGCGTTAGAGTCAAGAGAGATGGACTTATTGGAATCAGACCGGCTGGAGGAGCGCATCACAAGCCAAAACCCAAGAAGCCAAAACCGAAAAAGCCTAAACCAGAACCAAAGCCAATGCCACCAGGGCACAATGGCAATAGAAAAAAATGCAAGACATGCAAATGGCGTGGAACCGGTCCAATTGGCTGCAATTATGCAGCATATCACGACAGACCACGCAGTGCAATATGCACCGTGGAGGACTGCACGGTATACGAAAAAGGGAAACCGCCAAGAAATCATATATCAATTTAAGGAGAACAAAGATGCAAGGATATATATGCGGAATTGCAGATAACAGCAGAATAAACTATTGTCCACACTGCGGAGCAGAACTGGGAGTATATGCATATTACGGAGACGGATCTGTAGTATGCGACGAATGCGACTTACATTTCGCAGTTATAGAATGTGAGGAGGAAGAGTAGATGGGATATCTTAGAAAAGGCACGGTAATTAATGCATTAAGAGAAGATAAGCAAGATACAAAAATGTGTTACGAAGGTTGTGCAGAAAAGGAAATAGTTGAGTTCTGCTACAACTGTGCAGAGCATGCAATAGATAGACTACCACAGTATTTCCCGGAAAATGTAGCAGAAGAGTCAAGATGGATTCCATGTACTGAGAGATTGCCAAAGGAAGAAGAATATATTCTGCTATCATTCGAAAACTATACTGGTCTGGATATTGGACGGTATGAAAAAGACGGGGAGAACGATAAGTTCTATCCGGGAGATGAAGAGGAAAACTATGCAAGTTATGGATTGATTGTGAATGCCTGGATGCCGTTGCCAAAACCATATAAGGAGTAAGAAAATGGACAAGAAAGAATATGACCAGATAGAAGAACAGGCAAACAGGTTACAGAGTGAAGCTGGTAGAAGATGCAATCAGCAAATAAAAGAAGTTAACAAATACCACGAAGGATACATTCAGGGAGTGGAAGACTTGCTGAAAGTTATAATGAGGTGATAGACAGCTATGAGTAAAATTCCAAAAGAAATAGTAGACAAAATCGAGCAGAGAAATAAACTTAACGAAGAAATAGAGACATGGTGCAAAGAAAATCTTGATATGGATGGAATGGATTCGGATTGCGCCGATATTACAGACCATCATACCGGCAATGAGCAAGGAAGTGATAAATGCAAAGAATGGTGTGATCAGCGGACTGGATATTGCGAAGATGATTATTATGGTCATTATTATTGGGAAACAGAATATCCGGGAAAATATCTGCACATGGAATTTTGGGTTTAAGAGTTGGAGGTAGTAGAGGAATATGAATAGAGAAATACTTTTTAGAGCAAAACATATCCATGCAATGGATAGTAACGAGTATCTTAATGGAAGATGGATGCATGGCTATCTTAGTGACAAGAATTATATCAATGATAAAAGCCTTGAGGGTGAATTCCTGGTTGATGAAAATACGATTTGCCAGTATACAGGATTAACCGACAAGAACGGAAAGAAAATCTTTGAGGGAGATATACTAAGACACGCAGACGAAACTATTTTAAAAACTGTTTGGAATGATAGAAAATATGGATTTGCAGCACAATGTGTTAAAGGCTCCGTGCTGTTGAAAGACTGTAAATGGGGATTGTGGGAATTTGAATCTGATGAAGTAGAAGTTATCGGAAATGCATTCGACAATCCAGAATTATTAGGAGGTACAAAATGATAGCATATTATTGTGACCGTTGCGGGAAAGAAATTGTAGACGGAACCATCTATAGAGTGGCAATTACAGCCGAGAGCGTAAGTATACTTGGCACAGCAGATACGCTGGCAACAACAATTGAAGCAGACGCGGTAAAAGCCAGATGTTACTGCGGAGAGTGTAAACGGGAAATAAAATCATTTTTATACAATGGAGAAGAACAGGAACAGCCGGAAGAACAGCCGGAAGGCTGGAAAGCCAGAATGCTTGAAAAATTCCAAAAAAGAGTGTAACGACTGTGGTAGCAGCACGGAGAACAGCGTAGGAGGAGTATATGCCAGACACAAGACCAATCAATGAAAAGAAATATAATATTTCAAAAGATAGATTCTGTGAATTAAAATACAGATGCTATCAATATCCAGAATGGCGCGAAGAACTTGCAAATCTTACAAATACAGTAAAGGCCATCCAGTATGGACAGGAAGGAAAAGGAAGCCCATCACAGGGGAGCGCCACGGAACAGCTGGCAATCAGAAGAATGGAGCTGGAAGAAAAGTGTAAGATAGTTGAGCAGACAGCAATAGAAGCGAGCCCGGATTTGTACAGCTGGATATTAAAAGCAGTTACGCAAGAAGGCGTAACATTTAATAATCTACGAATGATGGAAGGAATGGATTGCAAAAATACGGACTATTACGAGGCAAGGAGAAAGTTCTATTGGTTGCTGGATAAAAAAAGATGGAAATATTAAGAAAATAAAAACTCACAGGACAAAAAACCGTGTTAATATGATAGCGTCCAAAAGATGAGATCAGACGAATCACAAAGGACTCCTTAGAATTTCACACATCAGAGCGTGGCCTAATCACGCTCTGATAAAAAGAAGAATGGAAGAGAACAACAGAAGAGAATGAACAGTGGCAGCAGTCAATTGATTGCTGCCATTTCTAATGGTCATTAGCTCAGTTGTTAGAGCAATGGTTTTCGAACCATATGTCACGGGTTCAATTCCCGTATGACCATTAACATAAAAATGAATGAGAGGTGGTGATCCTTGGCTACAGTGCCGAATTCAGACCATGCCTATGCAGACTATCTGAACGGCATGAAGTACAAAGACATCGCCGCAAAGTATGGCGTAACAATCAATACAGTAAAATCCTGGAAAAGCAGGTATCAATGGTCGCGAGATGACAAAAAAAGTGTGCACACAAAAAGCAAAAAAGTGTGCACACAAAAAACGACAGAAAAAAGTCAGAAAAAAGATACAGAAATAGAGTGCATGGAAGAATTGTCAGAAAATGCAGAATTGACCGAAAAACAAATGCTTTTTTGTATATACTACGTGCGCTATTTCAATGCCACAAAGGCGTATCAAAAGACATATGAATGTAGCTATAAAACTGCCATGGTCAATGGCAGCAAAATGCTAAGAAATACTAAGATAAAAAATGAAATCCAAAGCCTAAAGCAGAATAAGCTCAATAGAGAGCTGCTATCCGAAGCAGATATATTTCAAAAGTATATGGACATAGCCTTTTCAGACATCACAGATTACATGGAATTCGGGACAGAGGAAGTTCCTGTGATGACAATGTATGGACCTGCAAAGATTAAAGACGAAAAGACTGGAAAAGAAAAAACGCTCACAAAAATAGTGAATGTTGCAAGATTCAAAGATTCTGCAAATGTGGACGGTACAATCATTGCTGAAGTAAAACAGGGAAGAGACGGCGCAGGTATTAAGCTTGCGGACAGAATGAAAGCTATGCAGTGGCTGTCCGATCACATGGACCTTGCCAGCACGGAGCAGAAGGCAAGGATAGAGAAGCTTCAGATGGAGACTCAGAAAATAATGCCTGAGCCACCGCCAGAAAAAGAATACACTGGAATTCCAGCCACTATGGTCGCACCGGTATTTGCACCGGTGCTTTTTGATATCCAGGAACAGAGACATACAGAATATGTTTTCCCAGGAGGACGAGGAAGTACCAAGTCCTCATTTGTCAGTCTGAACATTATAGATTTGATCATGAAGAATCCGGAAATGCATGCGGTAGTTATGAGACAGGTTGCCGATACAATGAGGGGTTCTATATACCAGCAAGTGAAATGGGCGATTGATGCATTAGGGCTATCAGAAGAATTCGATGCAACAGTAAGCCCGCTGGAGATTACCAGAAAGAGTACCGGCCAGAAGATTTACTTCCGTGGAGCAGATGATCCGGGAAAAGTGAAATCCATAAAAGTACCATTTGGATATATCGGTATCTTGTGGTTGGAAGAGTTAGACCAGTTCACCGGTCCGGAATCAGTCAGAAAGATTGAACAGTCTGTAATCCGAGGTGGAGATGTAGCCTATATCTTCAAGACGTTCAACCCACCGAAGAGTGCAAGCAACTGGGCGAATAAGTACATCAAGATACCGAAAGCCACAAGGCTTGTGACAGAGAGCACATATCTGGACATTCCTCAGAAATGGCTTGGAAAGCCATTCATTGACGAGGCTCAGTTCCTGAAAGAGACAAACCCAGATGCTTACGAGAATGAATATCTTGGAGTTCCTAACGGATCCGGAGGAAGTGTATTCGATAATCTGGTAATCCGAGCGATTACCGATGAAGAGATAGCTCAGTTCGATAACATCAAAAATGGTGTTGACTGGGGATTCTATCCAGACAAGTACGCATTTGTCCGTGTTCATTATGACGCGGCAAGGCTGAGACTATACATTTGGCAGGAATACACCTGCCAGAAGAAACGAAACAAAGAGACTGCTGAAGAGCTGATCAAGCTTGGAATTACAGGAAACGACCTGTTGACCTGTGATAGTGCAGAAAATAAGTCTATCGAAGACTATAGAGCATACGGATTATTTGCACGTCCGGCAAACAAAGGACCGGACAGCCGTACATATTCGTACAAATGGCTGCAATCACTCCGGGAGATCATCATTGACAATGTAAGATGTCCGGTAGCGGCACAGGAGTTCATGGAATATGAGTACGAAAGAGATAAGGACGGAGAAGTCATCAGTGGTTACCCAGATGGTAACGATCACACGATTGACGCCACAAGGTATGCAACAAACAGTATATGGAAACGGAGGGGCGAGTAATGCTCGAAAGACTAAAGACCTTCGTGAGAGGGGTGATAAGAAAGATGTTCTCGGCAAAAAGCATAGAACAGGCATTAGATGTAAAGCCCTGCATTTCAAGTGTCATGCAGGAGAGAATAGAGTTTTGGCATAACTTGTATATCGGAATGGCACCTTGGTGCAAAGGAAGCGTAACGTCATTGAGAAAAGAGCAGGGCATCTGTATGGAGTTCGCCAATGTGTGTCTGAATGAAATGGAGTCACAGGTATCCATTGAACGCTTGGATGATATATACAAGAGAGCGATTCAAGACTTGAATGAGAACCTGCAATCTGGGCTAGCACTCGGATCATTCATCATCAAACCGTTGGGCGGTGATAAGGTAGAGTATCTGACAGCGGATAAGTTCGTACCACTTGCCTATGATGAAAGAGGCAGGCTGACAGATGTAGTATTCGTTCAAGATAAGAAAGATGGAGAAGATTACTACCGCAGATTGGAAAGACACACCTTGATAGATAGCATGCTAACGATTAGTAATCGGGCATTTGTCAGTAAGTCACAGGACGACATAGGAAGAGAGATAAGTCTGGAATCTGTAGAAGAGTGGAAGAACTTTCCGAAGAGCGTTTCCTATCAGGGGATAGATAAGCCGGACTTCGGCTATTATCGAAATCCAATCAAGAATGAGATAGATGGGAGTCCTTGTGGTGTATCCATCTATGAAGCCGGAATTGACAGACTGGAAGAGGTGGACATTCAGAATGCGCGCATAAAATGGGAATTCAAATCCGGCGAACGTGCGATACAGGTAACACCGCAGGCGGTCAAGAAGACAGCAATTGGACCGAATGGTGAAATGTCATTTGAGACTGCAGATCTCGATGAGCGCTTATACAGAACCGTAGACCTTCAGGATGGAGAGTACAAGGACTTCTACCGGGAATGGTCGCCGGAATTCCGGGACACCAACATCATCAACGGACTCAACTACCATCTAAGACAGTTAGAGTTCAGTGTATGCTTAAGCTATGGAGATCTGTCAGATGTTGCAGATGTAGATAAGACTGCCACAGAAGCCAAGATTGCCAAGAAGAGAAAGTTCAACATGGTAGCAGCGATTCAGTCCAATTTAAAGGATTGCTTGGAAGATTTGGTATATGCGCTTGCATTCTACAATGCAATGTTACGCAGTGGCTATGAATTCAGCTGCACGTTCAAGGATAGTATTCTGGAGGATGAAGCAACAGAACGAGAGAACGACAGGGCAGATGTAGCGCTTGGAGCTATGCAGTTATGGGAGTACCGCATGAAGCATTATGCAGAGGACGAAGAGACAGCCAAGAAAATGGTAGCTCAGACAGCCGATGTGATTGAGTAGGTGTAAGCCATGATGTCACAAGGAGAAATCGAAGCACTAACACTTGCGATGGAAAAAGCAGCCAGGAATTTGGAAGTAAACATCATGCTGGATATTGTCCGGAGAATAAAAGCGAACTTGGACATAGAGAAGTCCATGACATCATCAGCAGACTATCAGGTCAATGTGTTAAGACAGATGGGGTATTCTGATGATTACATCAAGAAGCAGATCAAAATATACCTAAAAGCTTCTGACGAGGAAATAGACAGGCTATACAACCAGACAACCGCCAATATCTATGGTCAGTACGAAGATAAGTATGATTCCATGGGAAAGAAACAGACACCATTTGGAAAGCACCCGGATATACAGGCGACGGTTGCGGCAGCAGTCACACAGACAAAAGGAACATTCCAGAATATCTCACAGGCACTGGGATTCACAAGAATCGTGAATGGGAAGAGACAATTCCTCCCCACAGCTAAGTTCTTTCAGAAATCACTAGACGAAGCCATACTTGGAGTGACCACAGGGGCATTCAGCTACGATGTGGCGCTCAAAAAGGTAATACAGGATATGACCAGGAGCGGACTTCGAACTGTGGAATATGCTTCCGGCAGGACTTACAGAGTAGATTCAGCCTCCAGGACAGCACTAATGACTGGTTTTCGTCAAGTGATTGGACATATCAATGAGCAGTTGGCTGATGATCTGGACACTGACACTTATGAAGTGTCTTATCACATTGGGGCAAGACCGACACATCAGCCATGGCAGGGACGCGTATATCCGTATAAGGAATTACAGTCAGTCTGTGGATTGGGAACCGTGACCGGATTATGTGGAGCCAATTGCTACCATTGGTACGAACCTTTCATTCCTGGAATATCCGTAAGGAACTATACCGATGAAGAGCTGGAAGATATGGTGGCGAGGGAAAATGAGACAACACAATACTACGGCAAGGAGTATAATACATATCAGGCATTACAGTATCAGAGAAAAATGGAACTGACCATGAGAAAATACAGACAGGACATTAAGCTGATGAAAGAAGGAAGCTTAAACGAACTGGAAATCATGGGTGCAAAGGCGAGATACAATCAAACCATGAACGAATACGTGAGGTTTTCCAAGATTATGAAGCTTCCGGAGCAGAGAGACCGGATCTACATGGATGGACTTGGAAGAATATCTACTAAGATTGCCAAGAAGAGCGAAAAGTTAAGTGAAATGAAGCTGTCTATCCCACGGGAAGTGGTAAAGAAAGCAAAATTGAATCAGGATATTGAAACGAAAATAAATCAGGCACTTAAGAAGCTGGAGAAAGAATATATCATCTACCTGGATTCGATAGAGGGCGAAAAGCTTAATGGACATGATTTCTTCTTAACAGGAGCGTATTTGGATAAAGACGGCGTGTTAAAACATGGGATTGTATTTGATTATTCAATAGATTATAATAAGCTTGAAGAAAGAATAAGAGCAAAACATTCTGATGGATACTTTGCAGAGAAAAACTACGAAGATTGTATTGCTCATGAAATAGCACATATAATTCCATTCCAGAATTGCACTACTGCAACGGAATACATGAACATGGTTCAAAAAATAAAAGGTCAGTACGTTCCGGGAATCTCAAAATATGCAGACAGAACAAAAGACGGAAGAGAATGCCTGGCGGAAGCATTCGTCAGATACAGGAATGGAGAAAGGATACCAGATGAAGCAAGGAAACTTATCGAAAAACACATCCTTCCTTGGAGGAGGAAATAGTTCTGCAGTTCCAAAATGCATGATATGCAAACACTGTTTTACAGATGCGAACAAGATGAAATGCAAAGCGTTTCCGGACGGAATCCCAGATGCGATTTTTGAAGAACCATATGAAAAAGAATGCAAAGAGGGAATAAAATTTCAAAATATGAAATAGGTACCACCAGTCAACACGGCCGGTGGTATTTTTATACCCATTTTTAGAATAAGGAGGTGAGAAAAAAGTGAAAAAATTATTTATTAGTCAGCCTATGAGAGGCAAGTCAGATGAAGATATTCTGACAGAACGCAAGAAAGCAATTGAACTTGCACAAGAAATGATTGGTGAGCCGGTAGAGGTAATCGATTCATTTTTTCGGGAAGCACCAGCAGATGCAAAACCATTGTGGTTCCTTGGAAAATCCCTGGAACTTTTGTCAGGAGCAGATGTGGCGTATTTTGCGCAGGGTTGGGAAGATGCAAGAGGTTGCGTAATTGAGCATGACAGCGCATTAGCTTATGGAATCAAGAGCATTGTTGCCTAGAAAGGCGGTGATCCAGATATCTCCCTTTGAGACGCAGGGGTATGCGTCTTATTTTTATACAATTTTGACCGGGAAGTCATATAAACTAACGCTCTCTTGCGAACAGAGATATAAACAACGTATTGTGGGCGGAAGACACCGCAGATAAAAACAAAAACACAATGGAAAGGAAAGAATATGGATTTTTTGAAAGCAGTACTTGGAGACAGATATGAGGAATTCGTAAATCTCATCAAAGGGTACAACGAGAAACCAGAGAACAAAGACAAACAGGTGAAGCTGATTGACCTGAATAAAGGCGAATACGTCAGCAAAGCCAAGTATGATGAGGCAGATATTGCAAGAAACACACTACGAAGCCAGCTTGACGAGGCAGAGGAGACGCTGAGAGGCTTTGAAGGGGTGGATGTAAAACAGTTACAGACTGATTTAGCTGACCTCACCACAAAAATGGGAACACAGAAAGAAGAATATGAAAATCAGATTGCACAGATGAAATTCGACGCAATTCTGGACGCAGCAATCACGACATTAGGTGGAAGAAACACAAAAGCAATCAAAGCGCTTTTGGATATTCCGAGCTTAATGGAAAGCAAAGACCAGACTGCAGACGTGCAGGCAGCAGTCAACGCATGCAAGGAAGAAAATGCCTACATGTTCGGAGACGATGAGCCAATCAACAACCCAATTGGACAGACAGGCGGACAGACTGTCACACCGCCAGGAAAGAACCCGGAAGACATGTCATATGAAGAGTATAGAGCATGGAGAGAGGGCAAATAGGAAAGGAAGGATAAATAAATGCTAAATACATTTTTAACACCAAAAATCATTGCACAGGAGGCGCTCATGGTACTAGAGAACCAGCTCACCATGGCAAATCTTGTACACAGAGACTATTCGAAAGAATTTGTAAAAGTAGGAGACAGCATTACCATCAGAAAGCCTGCAAGATTCTCAGCAAAGAACTTTACAGGGCAGGTGCACAGCCAGAACATCACCGAAGGTTCGGCAGTTGTAAAGATGGATCGCTTCAGAGATGTTACTGTAGAGGTTGGAGCGAAAGAATTAACACTCGACATTAAAGATTTTTCTACTCAGGTAGTTGCACCGGCATTATCTGCAATTGCGCAGGCAATCGACCAGGATCTTTTAGCTGTTGGAATTCAGATGGCAGCTAAATCCGCAACAGTTTCAGCAAAACCGAGCATTACAGATATCGCAGGAGTAGGAAAAGCGCTCGATATGTCGAACGCACCGTTGCAGAACAGACGCCTTGTATTGCCGGCAGAGATCAAGTACAAGTATAATACCCTCGACAATTTCGCAAAACAGTGCTATGCGGGAACATCACAGGCACTCCGTGATGCAGAAATCGGAAGGGTATACACATGTGAGACATATTCTACAGAGAATTGCCCGCATTCTGCAGCAGATAAGCCAGGAACGGTTACAGAATATAAAGTAACAGGAAATGCGGATACTACAGAACTTAAGGTGACGGAAGGAAAACCGGAAGCGGGAACAATCGCGGCAGGAGATCAGCTCATTGTAAATGGTTACACATATACAGTAACAGAGGCACTCACTCTTGCAGGAGGAACAGGAACGCTGAAGGTAGATCAGAATCTTCCAGCAGACATTGAAACTGCAACACCAGTCAAGGTAATTAATAAGGCTCATGCATTAGGATTCCACAGAAATGGTATCGCTCTTGTAACAAGGCAGCTGGAACTTCCAATGGGTGCATCAAAAGCCCATATCGCATCTGCAAACGGACTTGCAGTACGCGTAGTTATGGATTATGACCCACAAACAAAGAAAGATACGGTCTCTTTCGATTGTATTTATGGAATCAAGGAACTGGACAAAAGCCTGTTAGTAGACTTCTCATAAGGAGATCGTTATGTATGCAGATTACGAATACTATGAAAAGGAATACCTCCTTGGAAAAGAGCCAGTAATTGAAGAATGCAACTATCTGTATTATGAAAAGCAGGCGCGAGCTGAGGTGGATAAGATTACATTCAACCGATGCAGAGGATTGGATGAGATACCGGAAGAGGTAAAAGATTGCGTGTGCGACGTCGCAGAATATCTGTGTAAGTACGACAGGTATTCTGGATCTGACGCACCTGGACCGTTAGCCTCTTTCGGAAACGATGGAGAGACAGGTACTTACGACCTGTCCAATTCCATCTACACGGAATCCAAGAGAAAAGAAAAGATACAGGAGACTTTATATAAGCATCTGGCAGACACAGGGCTTCTATACAGTGGGAGGTAGGCATGAATCCGAACTATAACCAGACAATCACCATATACAATTGCGTAAAAGCAAAAGATAGTGGTGAAAAAGAGAACACCTGGCATCGTTCGACAGTGAATAAGTGTTTCTTTAAGTGTGTAATGGGAAGAACGAACGGAGATAAAACTGCAAGCATGGCAAGTGTGTACACCGCCAGAATCGCACAGTCTCCACAGTATCTTCCGTACAGGGAATATACAAAACTCTCAAAAGAAGAAAGAACAGGTTATTTCACATTCAACATAGGCGACATTGTAGTAAAAGGTGACTGCCAGGAAGAAATCACCGGAAAAACACCGAACACTGCATCGGAGCTGCTGAACAGATGGAAACCAGAAGCATTTGAGGTCACTGCATTTTCGGACAACACCTCTCACATGTGTGAGAAACATTACAGGGTAGGTGGTTAGATGGATATACATTTCCAATGGAATAAGCCGATACCGATGATCACAACAGAGGCGACCGGAGGGAAGAGAACGCTGCTATTCATGGCACAGGAAGCAAAAAGGTTAATGACGCCATATGTTCCGGCAAAGAACATGGTTCTATCTTCGAATGTTCGAACATTCGTGGAAGGAGACAAGGGCGTCATTCATTACTTGTCGCCTTATGCACACTTCCAGCACGAAGGTTATGTCATGGTGTCCAGGATTACCGGAAGCCCTTGGGCGAAAAAAGGTGAAAGCAAAGTTGTGACAGACCGGTTCCTGAATCATAGCGGAGCCAGACACCCACTTGCAACAGCAGAGTGGGAAAAAGAAATGAAAGCAGCAAAGATGGAAGCTTATACGGCAGCAGTACAGGCATACATAAGGAGTAAACGATGAATAAACATGAAATCATGACGGAATATGTCAGAGATAAAATAAATGAACTCTGTAAAGCGAATATGACGTTTAACTTTGCAGACGGCGAGGCGCATTCCGTATCATTTATCACGAATTTTTCCGGAAGAGTACTGAGGAAGTATATAAGAGCTGCAGATAAGGAATATGGTTTCACCATATTGATCACATGGCATTATTCCATGGATACGGACAATCTGAATATGCAGGCTATGAAAGTTGGACAGGAATTCATGGACTGGATTGAGGAACAGAACCGGGAAAAGAATTACCCGGATTTCGGGGAACAGTGCCAGATTAAGAAAATTGAGAACTTACAGAACATGCCGAACCTTGCGACGGTAGATTGGGAAAATGCACTTGCGCAGTACCAGATACCATGCAGGGTTGTATATTTCGAGAAGGAGAAGTAGAACATGAAATTAAGCGAGTTAATGAAAGGTTGTACCATAGACGCGAATTATGAAGGCTGGGTAACCAATGACGACTATGTGTTTGCCATTGACACAAACCCAGGAGGAAAGACAGCAACCACACCGGCAGATTTTGTGGTTGTGGAGATGGGAATTGCCGGACTGGATTCTAACCTGAATCCGATCACACAGGATAAGACCTATATCCGTGCAGGACAGAACACAATGAAGACAGGAACGCAGAGATCATTCTCAGTGACAGGAGACAGATATGTAGGCGACGAAGCTCAGGATTACTGCCTGGCTCACGAGAGAAAATATGGCACAGGAAACAAGGTTGTTGTAAACTACCTGTACTTTAATATTTTGAACGGAAAAGGAGAAAAAGGACAGTGTTCCATTATCGTAAATTCTGACGGTTCAGGAAATGCCGGAGAATCTTCTTCCATTGACATTGAGTTCAAGAAACAGGGAAAGACACCGGAGGAGTTTGAGTACTCAGCTTCTTGAACAGAGGCTGAGACAAACAGCGTATCAACAGAAGCGGTAGAGGAGGAAGATAATGATCGAAGTAGTATTACAGGGACAGACACTGAAAGCGAATCTGTTGAATCCGGAAGTAGCGAAACGGTATGAAGACGGATTCGATAAGACAATCAAGGCATTCAATGAAGCAGCAAAGCGTGAAAGAGGATCTGATGGAATCAGAATGCAGTGCCAGGCGGTTATTGATTATGTAACAGATATTTTCGGAGAAGAGCAGGCAAAAAAAGTATTCGGAGAAAGCACAGATCTCCTCGAATGCATGGATATCCTGGAAGAGATGTATGATTTATATGATAAATGCATCACACCAAAGGTAACGGAGAAAAAACAGGCATTGATTGACAGATTTAGCAAATGATCTATGACATGATTACAAAGGAACTTCCTTCCAAAGTTGTAATAGACGGGAAAGAAGTTCCGATAAACACAGATTTTCGGGTAGGGATACAGTTAGATGCACTTCTGAATTCAGACATGAAAGACGAAGAGCGAATACTGAAAATGCTGATTCTGTATTATCCGTGGATTCCGAAGAATCTTCCGGAGGCAATAGAAAAAATCCTCTGGTTCTACGGCTGCGGAGAACGCGTGGAAGAGCAGGAAGAGACAAAGAAACGGTATGTAAGAAAAAGCACAGGAGAACCAGCGTACTCATTCTCAAAAGATGCCGCATATATCTATGCAGCATTCAAAGAGCAGTACGATATAGATCTTACAGAAATACAGGATCTGCATTGGTGGAAATTTAGAGCACTTTTCGATTCTCTGAACGAAGAGACACAGATGAAGAAAATCATGTATTACCGTAAGGTAAGTACATCTGGAATGGACAGAGATAGAAGAGCCTACATCAATGAGATGAAAAAGCTCTACAGTCTGAGCAAAGGCAAAAAGAAAATGACACTAGAGCAAAGAAATGCTTCCTGGATAGCATATGTGAAATCCAGGAAGCAGGGGTAAGGAATGACAGGCGTAAGCTCCTGTCACCCCATAAAATAGCAATGAAAGCATAGCGAAAGGCTGTGCTTTTTTTGCGTACCGAAAGAAGGTGACGCAAAGTGGCCAGTGACGGAACAATCCGAATCACGACCGAATTGGACAGTGCAAAAGCAGAAGCGGCAATGTCCAAATTTTCATCGCTCGCGAGTAAAGCGATGACAGGAATTACAGTAGCAGTAAGCACGGCATCAGCCGCGATAAGTGCTATGGCAGGATACTCCATCAAAGTCGGAGCTGATTTTGAAGCAGGTATGTCAAAGGTGTCCGCTATCTCAGGAGCTACAGGCGCTGATTTAAGCGAATTAACTGAAAAGGCTAAGGAGATGGGCGCCAAGACGAAATTCTCAGCCACAGAGGCATCGGAAGCCTTTCAGTACATGGCTATGGCTGGGTGGAAGACCAAAGACATGCTAGGCGGTATTGATGGAATTATGAACCTGGCAGCAGCTTCAGGAGAAAGCCTCGCAAAAACATCAGATATTGTAACAGATGCCCTTACTGCATTTGGAATGGCAGCGTCAGAGAGCTCACATTTTGCTGACGTTTTGGCAAAAGCATCTTCGAACTCAAACACCAACGTAGCATTGATGGGTGAGACGTTCAAATATGTAGCACCAGTGGCAGGAGCGTTGAAATTCAGCGTAGAAGACTGTGCGGTAGCAATCGGGCTTATGGCCAATTCCGGTATTAAGGCGAGTCAGGCTGGAACATCAATGCGACAGCTGTTCACGAATCTTGTAAAACCGACAGATGCTATGGCACAGGCAATGGAAGACCTGGGAATCTCCATGACTGACGCGGAAGGAAATACAAAGTCACTAGACAGCCTTATGGGCGACTTAAGGCAGAGCTTTTCCGGGCTTTCAGAAGCTCAGAAAGCACAATATGCAGCGACACTGGCAGGACAGGAAGGAATGTCCGGACTGCTTGCCATTGTGAATGCGTCTGATGCAGATTTTAACGCATTAAAGACATCAATATACAATGCAGACGGTGCTGCAGAGCAAATGGCAGACACCATGAATGACAATCTTAAAGGAAGTATCACAATAGCTGGATCCGCATTAGAGGGATTCGGTATTGCAATCTATGAAAAGATACAGACACCACTCAAAAAAGCAGTTGATGCAGGAACAGAGGATATCAACCGTCTGTCAAAAGCATTCCAGTCCGGTGGACTGAATGCAGTTGTAGCGGAAGCTGGTGAGATATTCAATGATACTGCAGATGAAATCGCAGGAATGAGTGACGAAGCAGCCGGAGTTGTAAGACCAATACAGGAAATCGTGAATGTAGGCGGTAAGCTTGCAAAAACAACACTTCCAGTAGCGGCAAGCGCAGTGAAGTTCCTGGCTAAGAACTTCGGAACATTAGCACCGCTTGTAGTGTCATCAGCAGCCGGAATGAAATCATTTTCAGCAATTGGCAAGGTAACGACAAAGGTTGTAAAAGCGAATGCAGCGGCTACCTTAGTACTCAATAAAATGGAGAAAGCCAATGCATTGCAGTTAATGGCGACCAATGGAGGACTTACAGCGCGTCAGACGCTCATGGCGGTGTACAATGGTCAGATTACTGCAACAACAGGACTTACGAGTCTGTGGACAGCCGCACAGACAAAGCTAAATGTTGCAATGACAGCGAATCCAATAGGAACAGTCGTTGTAGCGGCAGCAGCTCTGGTCGGTGCCATGTATGCGATTAAAGCAGCGACAGGTGATGCGGCGAAGGCGCAATATGAGCTATCAGACAGCCAGAAAGAAGCACTAAAATCAAGTCAGGAGATTACAGATACTCTTGCCGAAGAAAGACAGGCAAGGGAAGAGGCAATCGGAAGCATTGACCGGGAATACAATAAGTATTCCGCTCTGTTGTCAGAATTGCAGTCTATCACAGATGCAAACGGGCAAGTGAAAGCCGGATATGAAGAAAGAGCAAAGGTAATCACCGGGGAGTTATCGGAAGCGCTTGGCACCGAAATAGAAATGACAGACGGAGTAATCCAGAAATACGGAGAGACCGTCGAAGCAATCAAAGAATTGATTGTACAGAAAAAAGCAGAAGCTACTGTGGATTCCATGAAGGACGAGATGGCAGAATCTTATCAGAAATCCATAGATGCCGCAGAAAAATATAAAGAAGTCAGCAAAGCCTTGGAAGAGCAGAAGAAAAAGGTCACTGAGGCAGAAGAAAAATATCGAGAAGAGGCTGGAAAAGGTTCAATCACAGCCGAAGCATATAAAGATGCATGGAACAAAGCACAGGGTGAACAGGAAAAGCTGGAAAAGCAATTGGACAACACCAGAAGCTCCATGGAACAGTTATCCTCAGAGGTCAACAATTACGATGCGTTGGTCGAAGCTATGGCTTCAGGAAGCTCAGAGCAGATTGAAGCTGCATTGAACAAGGTAATTACGGGATATCGCTCTTTCAACGAAGAAACCCTTGCAAGCTCTCAGAGCGCCCGTGATGAAATGTACAACACTGCAAATGGACTGATAAGCTATATGCAGATGGTACAAGACGGCACACTAAATATGGCTGACAGTACATTTCAGCAACTATCAAAAGCTGCGGTTGATTCAATCAATGAATTCAGCAAACTTCCGGGAGGAATTGCACAGGGAATCAAAGATATAGGACCAGAAGCCAGCACGGCAATGATAAGTGCGCTGGCACAGGCAGATCTGGACGGAAAACTGGACGCCGAAGCACAGGCAGACCTAAACAGTTTTATTAACGGCTTTAATGGACTGGACTCCAAAACAAAAGATACATTCGCACAAGCCTGGTATGGAGCCTTGGAAGGACTGCAAGGTTTTGAAGACCTGGCAGATCCGGCAGAACAGGGAGCAGATGCATTCCTGGAGTCTTTGAGGACAGCACTGGAAGTACATTCTCCATCAAGAAAAGTGGAAGAGATATTTTCTAATGTATGGCCAGGAGCAGTGCAAGGACTGGAACAGGGCACTGGAGAACTGAGTGCAAAAGGAAATAGTGTAATTACAGACTTTCTGAATTCCTTGCAGAGCGGTGGCGTGCTGGAAGGTGCAAAAAGCATCGGAAGCAAGATTATGAACCTGTTCGGACTGGGAATGCAATCTAAAACAGGAAATTCCAAGAATGCTGGACGTGCCAATGCTACAGCAGCAAATGAGGGAGTGGGAAGTATAGATTCCACTAGAGCAGGTAGCACGTTCGGCGCAAGATATGCAGCAGGAGTCGGCGCGAAAGCTGGAGAAGCTGGCGCAAAAGGACGTGCACTTGCATCAAATGCAAAATCCGGAGCAGAATCAGCCGATGGCTATTCACCGGGTTCAAATTTTGGTTCCGGATTCGTTAGAGGTATCGGATCCTGGGTAAGAAGCGCCGCATCAGCAGCGGCGGAGTTGGCATCAGCAGCCTACAATGCAGTAAGAAGAACACTTGACGAGCATTCCCCATCAAGGAAAACAAAAAAGTCAGGTAAGAACTTCGACCTTGGACTGGGTGGCGGAATCGAGGACAACGCAGATGTGGCAGTACAGGCGGCTGAAAAGCTGTCAGAAAGAACCTTAAGCGCTCTGGACTTAGAAACATTACAGAATAAAATTAAGATGCTGAATATTCCGGAAACAATGGCAACGATTCAAACAACTGTGAACAGTCAGGCGAACCGGTCGGCAGAAAAGGCAATCAGAGCTGTGAAGATTAAGGAAGACCAGCTATGGAAGCGAAATAATGAATCTGTGAAAACTTATCTACAGGATTCAGATATTCAGAAGTTAGCATCAGAATTTGCCGGAATTGCATCTGAAGAATTTGCAAGAAACATTGATGGAATGAAAATGGTAATGGATAGACGCGAATGTGGAAGATTTGTGCGGGAGGTACAGCAGTGAAAGATATCTATTATGTAAATAGCAATAATGAAAAGATTGACCTGCTGGAGCCTCCGTACATGCTCCAGACAGGAGAGCTGTTTGGATCTAAATGGAGTTATGAAAGCAAACAAAGGCTTGGCGGAGGTGGAAAAATCACCAATATCCGAAAAGACCTGGAAGAAAGAACACTGACATTAAGCATTGTAAATTATGGCATAGAAAACTATGAAGAGGCAATTGACCACTTACATGAGGTTGTAGACATAGATGTCTTAAAAAAGACACCAGGAAGACTGTACGTGGGAGATATGTATCTCAACTGTTATGTGACAGCCAGTGAGAAATCAGAATGGGAACCGGAAGCGGGATATATAGATGTAAGCCTAACGCTTGCCGTGGAGTACCCAATGTGGGTCGGAGAAAATCCATATACATTTCATAGTTTCGGTGTAAGCAGTACGAATAATAAGAGATATCCTGGAAGATATCCGTATCGATATGCGAATGGGACGAACAGCACTTACATAATCAATCCACATTTTACGAATTCGAATTTCAAGTTGACCATTTACGGATCAGCGGTAAATCCAATGGTCGCAATAGGTGGTGTACCATATCTGGTGAATGTGATACTGGAAGAGGATGAATACCTTACCATTGACAGCAGGAACAGGACCATCATAAAAGTGACAAAGAATGGCGAACGGGAAAATCTGTATCATAATCGTCAGAAAGGAAGAAACTTTTTCAGAAAAATTGATCCGGGGCGACAACCTATATCATGGACAGGTAAGTTTGATTTCGACTTGATTATTTACGAGGAGAGAGGGGAACCGAAATGGAGATGATTGCAACAGATATCCCAGAGGAAAAAGAATTAATGTTCATCACTGCAAAATCAACAGGAGAAGAATACGGAGAGCTGAATAAAACAGCAAAAGTAGATCTGGACAATGGTGATACAAACGATTTTGAAATACGCTTGCCCAAATCAGAATGGGATAGAGAGTCTATCAGATATAAGGGAAGAGTATACATTCCAGGAACAGAATACGGCGGAATCGTTAAAAATATAGAATCCATATCAGAAAGTAATGAGGTAGTGTTTTCAGGCCCAACATGGAGAGGGATGCTTGAATACAAAGTAGTTGAACCTCCCTTAGGGCAGGAACATTTAATACTCTCAGGAGAGCTGAATAAAACGCTGAAAACATTAATAGGAGACAGATTCGAAGACCTGTTTGTGGTGTCAGCAGAAAATACGGGAATACAGGTGCAGAATTGGTCAGTAGACCGATATGTAACATTATATGATGCCATTATGAAGCTCCTGGATCAGCACGGATACCGACTGGATATCAAATATATTCAGCCAGAAGGGCTGGAATATGGATATGTGCAGATAGGGGCAAAAGAAAAGAAGATTCTTAATGAAGAATATGATCAGGAATGTAGCATTAATCTGGATATAGAGGACTACAGAGCTGGCGTCAACCATCTGGTATGCGCTGGAGAAGGGGAGAATCAAGACAGAACTATATTACACTTGTATGTACAAGAGGATGGAACGATAGGTGATGAGCAATATTATTATGGATTGGACGAAGTGGCAGCAGTCTACATATTCACAAGCGCAGACGCAAATCAGCTTCGCCAAGACGGCATGAAACGATTGAAGGACCTGCAGAACTATAAAAAATGTCAAATGACGATAGAAGATGCAGACTTGGAAATCGGCGACATTGTAGCTGGGTATGACGAAGTCACAGATACGACAGTCATGAAGCCAATTAAAAAGAAAATATTAAAAATCAACGATGGACAGCTAACGATAGATTATGAAGTGAAAGGAGATGATTAAATGTCTGGATTAAAACCAATCACAGTAAATACTCCAACAGCAGACGAGGCGCATATATGCGCGGAAGATGACGCGTCTATCTATCAGAGCATTTTTGGAGAAGATGGCGTGTCGACCGTAGGACAAGCCTGCAAAGCCACAGTGCTGTCAAACAACAAGGTCAGAATCGCAGATGGAATTATCTGTGTAGGAGGACATTTCGCCCGTATCCCTTACGGGGATTATATTGATTGCGAAATCGAAAATGGACAGAGCGGCAAGAACAGAAACGACATCATTGTAGCAAGATTCGAAACGACCGGGACCGGTGGTATCGATACATACACATGTGAAGTCAAGAAGGGCACGGCAGGAAGCACAGAAACGGATCCAGAGATTGTACAAGAAGACCTATACAAGGCGGGAAAGGTGAGAGAACTTCCTCTGTACAGGGTGAAGATAGAGGGACTGAGCATCACGGCGCTAGAACAGCTCTTTACGCTGAGAAAAACCAATGAGGAATTGGAAAGAGAACTTGAGTCACTAAATAATAACTTTAATTCATTAAGAAAAAATATACAGATGTTTTTCGCTGGGTCCAGAGTATGCAACATAAGTCTAAAAGACAACACATCAGTTTCGGTTATCTCAAACTCAGATATAAACAAAGTGCTCGGTATAAGCGATGCCTCAAACGCTAACGTAGCCGTATCATTTTCAAACGGGGATGGAGGCGCCCAGAAGGTGCATGTTCAGGGCGCCACATATGAAAATGGAACATGGTACGCAACATTGGCATCTGGCGCAAAAGCAGGTCCTATTAGAATCAATTATATAATTACATACTTCGGAACAAGCACAAGCTCTTCGAGTGGCGGTTCTTCAAGCGCAAAAGTACAGTCAAAAACAATCACACCAAGAACATCGGAACAGGTAGTGACACCGGACACTGGATATGATTACCTTGCGGAAGTTACAGTACAGGGCATTCCTTATAGTGAACAGGATGATTCATCTGGTGGCACAACCGTCAATATCGGATAGGAGGTGAAAAAGTGGGAATCAACAAGGTAATGTATGACTCAAAGACGGTCATAGACCTATCGGGCTCTACGGTAGCTCCAGATAAGATGTTGGAAGGAATCATAGGGTATAACGCTGCGGGCGAAGAGGTTATTGGAACACATCAGTGTGAGAAGGGTATCGGGAACGGCGCTTATGTGTGGGCAAAGTATGACCGTAAAATTGATTGGAAAGAAACCAAAGAAAATACTGGTAGCACAACAAAACCAAATGGATTTGCAGCAGCAGAATACACTTCTCGCACAATTACAGATGATGGATATTATTCTTTGAGTAGTTCTGCAATTAGTTTAAATAAGTTATATTTGCCAACCAATACAAAAAATGGAGAAGCAAAAAAGATTTTATATAAACCATATATGAGTAACTACCAAATTTGGACTTTATCTGATGAGAAAGTTGAGTTGGATGAACGTGGAGACAATCTGATTGAATATATATCTGCTGACATATCTGACGCTTATCCTGATAGCGGTGTTGTAGATGGATATTATTACATTAAAATATTCAGTCCAGATGTAACCGTACAAGCAAATAAAATGCTCAAGGGAGTAATTGCTTGTGGACAAAACGGACAGATTGAAGGAACGATTGAAAGTATAGCATCTCAAAAAATTACTCCATCAACTTCCAACCAAACAATTCCAGGAGGAAAATATCTTGCTGGCGCTCAATTAATTGATGGAGATGCAAACCTGTTAGCGGAGAATATTAAGAAAGATATATCTATTTTTGGAGTCACTGGAACATATGAATCTTCTGGTTCTTCAGGAGGTAAGAATGTTGCACAGGGCACGATTACCGGCGCTGGAACAAATGCTGTAACGATAGACACTGGATTAAATAGTTTTACAACCTTATTGGTTGTTAAAGATTCATTTGTTAGTGCCACAACTGGAATAGAAATATTAGTAGTGAATGGAATAGGCGGGACTTGTAGAGGTTTTGGAGTCGGAACAGGTTCGTATATTAAAAGTCCAAGCATAAGTGTTGGAGCAGTAACGGTAAATGGTGGGACAGTAACATATACACCAAGTAACGAAGCACAAGGATTAATAAGTAATAGTGCATACACATGGTATGCGATAGAATAGGAGGAAAAAACTATGAGAAAAATGAGAAAATTATTAGCAACTGTATTATTAGTAGCCTTAACACTCACCTGTGCAGTGCCGACTATGGCATGCACCCCACCACTTAACCCGCCAAAAGTGGAAATCCCAGAGATTACAGTCAAGATTGACGATAAGTTGCAGGAGGCAATGGACGCAGCAGCGAAGAAGTTCCTCGAGAAGAACGTATTGGAAAAGCCGGTAGTTAAGTATGCATCATATATCAAAAGAACATCCAGATACGGCACATACGGATGTCTGAGCGTGCAGTGGGATAAGGTTGACAATGCAACACATTATGAGGTAATGGTGACCAAGACGGATGGAACGAAAAAGACATATACCACTTCTTACAATGCGATTGTGCGAGCGAATTATTACGATGAATTCCTTAAAGATGGATTGGAGAATGCGACGGTCAGAGTGAAAGCCTACGGAGAAAATGAGACATTCAGTTTGTGGTCCGATAATATGGTAGTTACGACGTACAATTTCTGATGGGGGAAGAACATGAATAGAATTGCTATTTAGTTAAGGAAAATAAGCGTATGACACCCATAAAAAAATAAGAAAGGAGAGCCTTCCTTACGATAAATACAATTCACACTCATATGTCATGCGCTTATTATATAGAAACCTGTCAACCAGAGCCGAAAGGCTCTTTTTATATTGTGTGACATCGCACAGAAAGGAGTAACAATTGAAGATTATATTCAATGATGCATCTGAACTGATAGTCCAGTCCGCATCGATCCGTGCAGATGGAAGTCTCCTAATTAAGACAATATCAGCAACGGAAGAGGAACTTCGAACCATGTTCCAGGATAAGTTCAAGACTCAAAAGATGACCGTGACAGAACGGGAGTCCAAGCATGTGGACAATCTAACGGAAGCTAATAAAAGCCGTGAGGCTGAAAATGCAGAGCTTATCGCTACCGTAGACAGTATTCTCACAGACGTGCTGCCGGCACTGCTCGGTGATGGTACAGAAGAAACTGATACAAAATAGGAAAGGAAAAGAAAGGATGAAAGATATGGCAACATTTATTGCAAGCAGAATTATGGAAGAGGCAGGCAAAAGCACAGAGGCAGGCCAGAAGAAATACCGTGCATATTTTAGGACAAGATTGTACAAAAAATGGAAAGACGAAGTGGACACAATCCTGGAAACCGATGGTTACGATGAGGTCATCGTGGGCTAAGGAGGCGCAATCTATGGTATCACTAATTAAAGCAAAAAAGGCAGAAGTGGGAGAGGGAATTCTTGGAGAATTTCTTGCGGATTCCAAGGAAGACACTCTTCCGACAGAAGTGGAGTGGAAACGAGCAAGTTTGGGAGACACATTCAAAGGCAAGATTCTACCAGGATCAATTTGCTACACTCCTGCATTAGATACATGCATTATGGCTAATGATGGCACATGGGGTCCGTGGTTATGATGGATAGCTTATTATTATATAAAATTCTCCAAAATAGAACCGGGGCAGAGATATCTGCCTCCGGGAACCCAGCAATCATGTCAGATACATTAAAGAATAATCCGATGAATGAAA